>ENA-UOOK01001582-UOOK01001582.1-fermentation-metagenome-genome-assembly--contig:-NODE-1582-length-29811-cov-6.816474_pt1 | contig 29811 bp, 32 predicted proteins | sample MGYA00245777_ERZ724023 | MGnify/ENA primary metagenome ERZ724023 (study PRJEB28704, sample SAMN03018312) | fermentation metagenome | biome: anthropogenic terrestrial biome; feature: soil; material...
AGAAGTACGGGCGCGTTCTGTTCCTGAAAGACTATGCCAGCTATATCAAGGACAGCATGGTTTCCGAGCTGACCGACTTCAACCGCAATATGATGATGTCGATTGATGTTATCCCCATCCCCACCGACGAGGCTGTACGCGAGGTGGAAAACAGGCTCCTGGGCGTCGAGACGAACATCACCAACTGGCAGCGCCGCCAGAACTCAAACAACAACTTCTCGGCTATTGTTCCCTATGACATGGAGCTTCAGCGCAAGGAATCGAAGGAGTTTCTCGACGATCTCACCACCCGCGACCAGCGTATGATGTTCGCGGTGATTACGATGGTTATCACCGCCGACACAAAGGAACAGCTCGACAGCGACACCGACGCCATACTCTCTACGGCGCGTAAGCATATGTGCCAGATGGCGACGCTGAAATACCAGCAGCTCGACGGTCTCAATACTGTGCTGCCCATCGGACTGCGGAAAATCAATGCTTTCCGTACTCTCACGACTGAAAGCCTTGCGGTGTTTATGCCGTTCAAGGTACAGGAGATTATGGACAAGGGCGGCATCTTCTTTGGCGAGAACGCCATATCCCACAACCTAATCATGTGCAACAAGCAGAATCTCATGAACCAGTCGGCGTTTTTGCTGGGCGTTCCCGGCTCAGGCAAGTCTTTCAGCGCGAAAGAGCTGATAACCTTCCTTATCCTGAACACCGACGATGACATTCTCATTTGCGACCCGGAGGGCGAATATGCGCCGCTTATCGAAGCGATGGGAACCGACATTGGCTCGGTGATCCGTGTCGCTGCCGGTGGCAAGGATAAGCTCAACGCCATGTATATGGTTGAAGGCTACGGCGAAAAGAACCCCATTGTCGAGAAGTCTCAGTTCATCATGTCGCTCATCGAGCAGATTGACAAAAACGGCGTCGGGCCGCAGCACAAGTCCATCATCGACCGTTGTACTGCGGCTGTCTACCGCGAAGCGGCGGAGACCGGCACGATTCCCACCCTATGCACCCTGCGCGAAAAGCTGTTGGCGCAGCCGGAAGAAAAGGCAAAGGAAATCGCTCTGTCGCTGGAGCTGTTCACCACCGGCTCTCTGGACATCTTCGGGCATCACAGCACCGTTGACTTGAATAAGCGCGTGGTAGTGTTCAACATCCACGGTCTCGGCGAGCAGCTCAAACCCACCGGGCTGTTGGTTATCACCGACACCATGCTCAACCGCGTCACCCTCAACTGGAATATGGGCAAACGAACCCATGTGTTCATTGACGAATTTCACGTCGTTTTCGAGAATGAGCAGAGCGGGATTTTCTTCACCTCGGCATGGCGTCAATTTCGCAAGCGGAACGCTTATCCAACGGCGATTACCCAGAATGTTGAGTACCTTCTGGATTCCGTGCAGGCTTCTACCATGCTCTCCAACTCGGAGTTTGTTGTCATGCTCAATCAGGCGGCAAGCGACCGCGAAAAGCTGGCAAAGCTCCTGAGCATATCCAAGGAGCAGATGAGCTATATCACCAATGCCGACGCGGGTTGCGGACTCATCAAGTACGGCTCGGCGCTTGTTCCCTTCGTCAACCGTTTCCCCCGCAATACAGAGCTGTATCAGCTCATGACCACCCGCCCCGGCGAGGGCGTATTCACAGGAGGGCAGGCTTAACGGCCTGCCCTCACTCATTTTATGGAGGTTTGAGATGAATAAGAAAAAGATTATCGGCATTGCGGCGATTGTCGTTTTTGCCATTGTATCGGTTTTCTCTGGCATGATGTTTTACTGGCAGACGCAGGATCATAAGCAGAGCGCGGAGGATTTCAATGCTCTTGCCGAGCTAATCACAGAAGAAACGCCCACACCGGAGCAGACACCCATACCCGTTGATGAGCCGGAAGCAGAGCCGGACGAGCGTGAGCTTGCCTATGCGAAATACAAGGTGCTCTATGAGCAGAACAACGATTTTGTGGGCTGGATTTCCATTGATGGCACGAATGTCAACTATCCTGTTATGCAGTCGATTGATACCCCTGATTTCTACCTGAAGCGCAACTTTGAGAAAGCGTACAGCGACTTCGGCGTTCCGTATGTGGACGAAGCCTGCGCGGTGGATCTCAGCACCAACACCGTTATCTATGGCCATCACATGAAAAACGGTACGATGTTCAGCTCTCTCGTGAAATATGTGAGCAAGAGTTATTTTGAGGAACACCCTATCATCCGCTTTGACACCTTCGGCGGGTTTGGGGAGTATCAGGTCATTGCGGCGTTTTCCTTTGACACCAACAACGAGGATTTCCGCTATAACGAGTACACCGATATGACCGAAGCGGAATTTGACGAGTTTATCTCCGAGTGCATGGAGCGCCGCGCCTATGACACAGGCTTTACCGCAGAGTACGGCGACAGGCTGCTGACGCTCTCCACCTGTGAATACACCCATCAGAACGGACGCTTTGTTGTTGTGGCGAAGCTGATAACAGATTAACGCGGCTCTCCACTTCCGGGAAAGGAGGTTGCTTTGAGCAAAATCAAAACACGGGAAACCGTAAAGGATGTAAAGGTATTGGATAAAGCCGCCGTCGCTTCGCAGCGGATGAAGGACGCCTTTGTCCGCACCAAAGACCAGGCGGAAAATCTGATGGACGATGGGCAGATTACACCGAGCGAGTATGCGGAGGACAAAATCCAGTATGCGGCTGAGGATATGGTAAATGAAGCCGGTCACACCGTTTCATCCAGCACAAAGAAAGCGGTCAACAAAGGCAAGGAAGCCTATCGGCAGCACCGCGAGATAAAGAAAGCGGAGCGTGCCGCTGAAAACCCTGCTTCCTCTGCGCGGCAGGCTTCCGCAGAGACACAAAGAGCCGCACAGACACAGAGAACCGCGCAGACGCAGAGAGCCGCACGGACGCACGCACAGCGTAATGTGAGCAATGCCAAACAGGTCAGAAATCAGACGATAAAGACCTCACGGCAGGCGGAGCGCACCATTAAGCAGACCGCTAAATCTACCGGCAGGGCTACTGCGAAAACGGCGAAAGGGACGGTCAAAACCGCGCAGAAAAGCGTGAAAACTGCGGAGAAAACCTCAAAAGCTGCGATAAAGACGGCACAGGCTACCGCCAAAGCCACGCAAAAAGCGGCGCAGGCGTCGGCAAAGGCTGCGAAGGTTGCTGCACAGGCGGCAAGGGCGGCGGCGAAAGCGGCGGTCGTGACCGCCAAAGCTGTTGCAAAGGCAGTCGTGGCGGCGGTCAAAGCGATTATCGCCGGGATTAAGGCGCTCGTGGCGGCAATCGCCGCAGGCGGCTGGGTGGCTGTTGTCGTCATTGTGGTGATATGCCTGATTGCCCTCATCGTAGGCTCCTGCTTCGGCATCTTCTTTTCCAGCGAGGATACGGGCGGTCAGCCGATGACGGAGGTGGTGCGGGAGATCAACACCGAGTATGAAAACAAGCTGGAAGATACCAAAGCTGCCTACACGCATGATGTGCTTGAAATGTCCGGCTCCCGCGCCGTCTGGAAAGAGGTGCTTTCAGTCTATGCCGTGAAAACGACCACTGACCCGGATAACCCGCAGGAGGTGGCTTCGATGGACGATGGCAAGAAGACGCTTCTGAAAGAAATCTTTTGGGCGATGAATCAAATCAGCGCCCGGACGGAAACCAAGACTGAAACGCAGATCGTCGAGAGCGACGATGGGAACGGCAATATCGTCGAGGAAGAAGTCGAGGTCACGCAGGTCTATCTTTATATTACCGTAACCCACAAATCTGCCGATGAAATGGCGGACGCCTACGGCTTCAACGCAGACCAACGGGAGCAGCTTGCCGCGCTTCTCGATGACGAGAACAATTCCATGTGGACGGCGGTACTGTACGGCATTACCGGCACCGATGAGCAAATCGTCGCTGTGGCGCTCTCACAGGTCGGGAATGTGGGCGGTCAGCCCTATTGGAGCTGGTATGGCTTCAACTCCCGCGTGGAATGGTGCGCCTGTTTTGTTTCATGGTGCGCCAATGAGTGCGGGTATATTGAGAACGGTATCATCCCTAAATACGCGGGCTGCGTATGGGGCGTACAGTGGTTCAGGGAACGCGGACAGTGGGCAGACAACAGCATAGAGCCGACGCCCGGTATGATTATCTTCTTTGATTGGGATTCGCCCAACGGCTCGTCAGGCCCGCAGGACGGGCAATCCGACCATACCGGCATTGTTGCAAGAGTTGAGGATGGGCGCGTCTGGACGGTCGAAGGCAACAGTAGAGACAGTTGCCGCGAAAAGAGCTATCCTCTCGGATATTATGAGATTCTCGGCTACGGCATACCGGCGTACTAAAAAAGAGCTGCCATTCGTTTGGCAGCCCTTACATACGGTTGTTTCACTTTTTATATGACGGAAGCGTTGTATTCAGCAGATCGGCTGGGTTGACTTCGAGTGCGTCCGCAATATTGTATAAGACCTCCAGCGAAAACGGTCTGATGATGTTTGGTGCTTCTATGGAGCTTAAATGTGAACGGCTGATTTTCGCTTTTTCAGCCAGCATTTCCTGTGACATTCCTTGCATTTTACGCAGTGATGCGATAGTAAGACCGAGTTCTATAAAACGGTCTCTGTTCTTAAATCCAACTTCTTTACTCATCGGCCTTACCTCCTGTTTTTCTTAACTATAATTATATTCTTCACACCCGCCTTCTGCTGTATACGCTGTTGAGCTATTGACTAATATATTGAGCAAAAGTATAATGAAGTATTAAAATGAGGCTGTTCAAGAGCATCCGTGTGAATTGTTGAGCGATTGGAGCGTGTGGTTGTGAGAAATAAAACCTGCTGCTTTACTGGACACAGAAAAATACCGCCTGAACAATACATAATGATTGCCAAGCGGTTGAAAACCGAGATTATTAGATTAGTTGAAGATGGGTATGTCTATTTTGCTGCCGGAGGCGCGTTAGGGTTTGATACTATGGCCGCAAAAGCGGTGCTGGAACTAAAAGAAACCACCTGCCCCCAAATCCGGCTGATTCTTGTGCTCCCATGCAAAACGCAGACGCGCGGCTGGGATATGGATGACGTTGTGGTCTATGAGGACATAAAAGCGCGATGCGACAAGTTCGTATATACTTCGGAGGAATACACACGAGGGTGTATGTTCAAACGCAACAGGCATTTGGTTGACAATAGCAGCGTTTGTATCTGCTACTTAACAGAGAGCAAAGGCGGCACGGCATACACCGTGAACTATGCAAACGAAAAAGGACTAAGTATAACAAACCTATCAAACAATGAGTGAGGCATCTTCGGTCGAAATGATGCCTCTTTGTCTACTTAACACAATGTCCAATATCGGTCAAAAAGTTATTGATGTCATACATGGCGGTTGTTATACAGTCCATTATGTGCTATAATATCCTTGCAGTTATACATTCTGCCTTGATTATGAAAGTGAGGTTATAGTCACATGGCCGTAAGCTACAAAAAGCTGTGGAAGCTCCTTATTGATAAGGACATGAAGAAGAAAGATTTAGAAGCGGCATCGGGTGTCAGTCACTACACAATCAATAAGCTGAATCGCGGAGATAATGTGACAACAGATGTTCTCGCAAAGATATGTGCGACTCTCGGTTGCGAGATTGGCGACATAATGGAGATCATCCCCGATGAGCAAAATGGTACATCTAAGAAGTGAATAGGTTTTGATACTGATAATTCAGCAAAATCACACTGAGAAAACGTAGGCGGAAGGAGTCTTGGACATGGGGAATAACAGAGTAGTGGGCGCATATCTGCTGATGCGAAATAATTGCATGACCCGTGTAGAAACAAGGGAAAGATACGGGGTGATAATGCATGGACGATCATAAAAAGCCGCTTCCGACAAGTGATTTGTGGGATCAGCTTATCAAAGCCACCTCAATAGGGCAGTTCATCGGACAAAATGAAGGCGAGATTGGCTTGCCTGCATTTTGCAAATATATCAGCGCCCTATGTAAAGAGCGGGGCGAAGTGACAGAGCACATTATAAAGAAAGCGAACATTGAACGCTCCTTCGGTCATGCCATTTTTCGCGGAGACCGAAACCCATCCCGTGATACCGTGCTGCAACTCGCTTTCGGCTTCGAGGCTGATGTGGAGCTGGCTCAATCGCTGCTTTGGCACGCAGGTCACAGTCCTCTTTATCCGCGAGTACCGCGAGATGCCGCTATCAGCTATTGTTTGATTCATCGTACAGGCTTTATCGAAGCACAGCACATACTTATGGAACTTGGCTTACCGTTGATTGGAGGCGGGATAAAATGAGCGAGATACAAAACGCAATTAGAGAACTTTCCACGATTTTGAAGGAAATCACGCTGCCTGCGGGTTTTCTTGAAAGCTACGACCAACTTGAATGTCTGTCCCACTCTCATGGAACAGAAACCTACCTTGTGCAGCACAAAGGCTCGAAAAGCCTCTGCGTGGCAAAATGCTATGACAGAAAAATCTATAAGACGGTCAATGAGAACGGCATACTGAAATCGCTGTGTCACAAGGGACTGCCCACCTTTTTGGACGAGTATCAGGACGATGCCACCGTTTGCATAGTACGGGAATACATCGAGGGAACGTCTCTTAACAAATACGCTGCGGAGTATAGCTTGTCCGAGGCGAAAATCACCCAGCTCTGCATAGAGATTTGCGATATATTGACCTATATTCACGGACAGACGCCGCCCGTCATCCACCGCGACATCAAGCCGCAAAACGTCATCGTCAAAGAGGACGGTCATATCGCGCTTATAGACTTCGACATTGCCCGTACTTTTGACGGCGAAGCTGATACAGACACACAGTTCATCGCTACGAGAACCTACGCACCGCCGGAGCAGTACGGGTTTTCGCAGACCGATTGTCGCGCCGATATTTACTCGCTCGGCGTTTTATTGTGTTTTCTGCTGACAGGAAAAACTGATGTAAAAAGCATTGAGATACCAAACAAGCGCCTTACGGCTGTTGTACGCCGGTGCGCCGCCTTTTCGCCGGAAGAACGCTTCCCCGACGCCGCCGCTGTGAAAAAGGCGCTGCTGAACGCCGATGGGCGCGGGAAAAGAAAGCTCATCCGTATATGCTGCACGGCGGCGCTTGCGCTTGCCTGCTTGTGCGTGGGCTTTGTCGTCGGACGATACACGAGCTTTTTTGTCCCTTACGATGGAGTACAGTTTTCCGAGCCTTTGATTGAACAGGCTGTGCGCGCCCATCTTGGCAAGGACGAAACCGAGCCTATCACGCAAAACGAGCTGCTTGCCGTCAACGAGATATATATATTTGGCAACGAGGTATCCACATCGGATGAGGCGTTCTCCGACGGGCTGGGCGGGCCGCTCGCAAACACGCCGAGAGGAACGCTTGCCAATCTTGATGACTTAAAGCTGTTGCCCAATCTTCAAGTGCTGCATATTAACTACCAAACCCTTACCGACATATCCGCCCTTGCGGAACTGAAATACTTAACTGAAATCAATTTGCGGCACACCTTTGTGGAGGACATATCCGCACTCGTAGGCATGTGGCATTTACGCAGCCTCAACCTGTTCGATACCCGTGTCGCCGACGTTACCGCCCTTGCCTCCTGCCCGGAGTTGAATATGCTGGACGTGGGAGGAACGCTGATTATTTCACTTGACGCTTTGCCGGAGACTTCCACTGTGGAGTCGCTCTCTTTGGCGAAGCTCCCGCTTTCCTCCATTGACGGTATAGAGCGTTTCGGGCAGTTAAAGTCCTTGTCGCTACACAATACGGGATTATCTGATTTATCGCCGCTTCAAGAAGTCACTGGACTTATCATTGTCAGCATTGACGAATCTATGCGCGGCGCGGCAGAGGCGCTGGGCGATACCTCGTTTGAAATACGGGTTGAGTAAGTTCGTATAAGAATAATCGCAAATGTGAACAGCCAGCTCACCTATTCTCTTTTGCGGTTTGTTACAATTTTGAGTGTGAAATGTTCTCTGGAAAAACGACAAGGCAAGATCGGGTGGGACGGATGGAACGCATGAACGGAAAGGGACAAATAACATGAAACATAAGCAAGGCATTTCGGCTGTATACAGAAAACTTATTTTGCCCGGTCTTATCATCGCTTGCGGTATCTTTCTTTTGATAGGCACTTCCGGCTGCGGCAATAACAACCTTGATTCAGACGAAAACAAACAGCTTCTCGAAAGCCATGCACTTTTCTCGATGGAACTGAAAAGCAACAACCTCCCTAAACATATCGAGGGTTCATGGCTTGCCGTGCAGCCTTATTACGATGAAAATAACGACATACACTGGAGCATCATCGGCAGCTCCGAAAGCAGTTTGGACGAGAACGTCCTTTCCGAGATGGATATTTTAGTCGTTATCAACTCGGCGCAATCATCGGCACAGTATAGGAGTACGGCGGGCAAGGTTTCTACGGGAACAAGCGAATACGCCTATTTGTGTTATTATGACGCGCATACCGGGGATTGCTATGGTGAAGAAATGCTCTCTGCGGGTGTTTTGCCGGATAAAACGTCGTCTACCCCGCATTACACCATATCGGACAGAAAGATACGCGAAACCATAGAAAAGCGGATCAGCTCGCACATCGACCCGGATTATGACACGGACGCCTTTGTAATAGATGAAACTGTTCTTCGAGAGATGAACGTGGAACACCAGATTATTGTTGCAATACCGCAGTATGTTACGGAAGTATCTGCTGAAGCGGGCGATGATTTCAAGCGGAAAAAGAATCTGTCGGCAATAGAATTGCCGGAGAGTATCGAAATCATCAACTTGCCGGATATGCATGAAAAGGTGATCCTTGGCATATACGAAGGCTCCTACGCGGAACAGTATGCCATAGAGAACGGCTATTTGTATTATCGCATAGGCACATTAGACGCTTACCTCCCCGAAGGCGTATATGAGTATGACAAGGTACACTATGCCGGTGGACGTTATGGCTATCTCCACATCCCACGCTCCGTTACTTACATAAGGGACGGCGTTTTCTCTACAAACACCGCCGTTTTCGTTGTTTACGAAGGCTCTTATGCGGAGCAGGCGGCAATAGAAAGCAAACACATTTACTGCTATGAAGGGCAGCAAGAACAGATATATGTTCCCGAGGGAGCAAACTTCTTTATACCGCAAGAAGTGGTCGCAGCTACATCGATTATCCATCTGCCGGGTAATGTTTATATCAAAGACCAAATGGATGGTTATCTGACAGACAACGCAGATCATCTTTCGCTGGCTGTACCAAAGGGTTCTTATGCTGAAAGCTATGCACAGGAAAAAGGGATACCCGTTATTTATGAATGAATGCCATCAGAAAGGTGCGTAAACAGCGCGGCGCAATAGGCAGACGGGAAAATGGTATCCACATCACGCAAGATGAGGCGGGACGGATTATTCAGATAAGGAACGAAAAGATGTGCGGATTGCGGCGGAGGCGCTGCTGGAGGTATCAAGATGGGTCTTCTCAAATCGGCATGGGGCAGTGATAATAGCAAAAAGGCATTGAAGGCTGTTGCTAAAGAGGCAGACCAAACAAAACTCATTGAAATAGCAAATTCCGCACCGCTCTATGAAGTGCGTGTAGCCGCAGTAAAGAGAATTGCCAACCAGTCGGCTATTGAGTATTTTGCAAAAAAGACAGATGATTTTTCCGTATGTTGCGCGGCAATAGAAAGGGTTTCAAATCAGACCATGCTTGCCGATATTGCTTCACACGGCAAAGAAGCATTGTTCCGTCAAGCGGCGGTTAATAACATGAATCTTACCGACCAGTCGGTGTTTTCTTGGGTAGCAAAAAACGACGAAGCGAATCAAGTATGCTACGATGCAATACAGCGATTGACAGACATATTTGAACTGGAGGCTGTTGCCGACAGCAGAGAAAGTGCGCGGCATTGGATAGAAAAGCGGCAGGAAGAATTGATTAGCCGCATGACTTCTCAAACTGAGCTTGCAAACATCGCAAAACTTGATGTTGATTCTATGGTGCGCTATGCAGCGATAAGGAAACTGACCGATCAATCTGTTCTCGCAGAGCTTGCCAAGACTGACGGGCGTGACAATGTGAGGAAATTAGCAACTGAAAGAATAACAGACCAATCCGTTCTTACGCAACTTGCAGAAAATGACAGCAGTTATTCCGTGCGCGCAATAGCTGTTGAGAGAATAGCTGATAGAGCCGTCCTTCAACATATCTATGATACCGATGATAGTGAATGGGTATGTGCAACGGCAAAGGAAAGATTAACGGGCGAGTGCAGAGAGCATGACCTTGTTGCGATTGAAACAGAGCGCATTACCTCAATATCCGGTCACACGGCTCAGAAATTCAAATGCAAACGCTGTGGAAAAATCGTAGAGCTTACCGGGCAAAGTGATAATTGGTAATCGTAGTGGTTTCAGGCGCGAAGGTTGGGCTAAACATCCGAAGGACGATATGGGTTTTATCGGCGGGTGGCAGCAGGACGGAGGGCTATTATGTATCTGATATGCAAATTGTTCGGGCATAAGTGGCTTCGCTGTATTTGTCTGCGCTGCCATGAAAAAAGGGACGAGAACCACCAATGGGGCGCTGATAAGGAGTCCTGCATATGCGTATTATGCGGCGCTCGGCGCGAGCATGAGTGGGATCACTGTAAATGCAAAATCTGCGGCAGACTACGCGACGAAGATCACGACTGGGACGGCTGCACCTGCCGCAAATGCGGCGCGGTGCGTGATGAGGAGCATGACTATAATAATTGCCGCTGTGTTAAATGCCGTAAAATGCTCGATAATCCGCGCCATTACTGGAAATCCCATGACAGACATGGCGTTATAACTGTACAGGGCAAGCAAACCGTGTCCTGCGCCAACTGCAATCAAGAGGTTACATTTGATGCCGGCAGCCCCTATGCCACCAAGTATTACTGTCCCCACTGCTTCACCGAGGGGGAATGGGAGTTTATACCGACTGAGGACAGGCTGTTTCTTACCTATCGCTTTACCTGTGCCAAATGCGGCTATCGCACCGGCTACGAGCATAACGACAGCTATTAAGGGCTGATTTGGCAGAAATATTCCAATGTGAACTGCCAGCTCACCTATTCCCCGTTCTAATTTGCTATCATAATAAGTGAGATACACGCTGCAAGGAGGGAGACAGAGCATGAAGAAGCAATTTGCCATTCTATTACTTGTGGTAATGATCCTTATGCTGCTTGCTTTGAGCGGGTGTACGGGCGGGGCAAAACTGGAATTGCCCACATATGCGGATTTACAGAGCATTACAGTTCAGGAAATCGAGAATGGGCAGCCCGTCAGTCGGGAAGTCTCTTTGCACAACGAATTGCAATACTACCAGTCTCATTCCCCGGATGATGTATACTTCCCTACAAAGGATTACCGACAAATCACAAAAGAAAGCCAAATGCCGACGAGCGATAGGAGCCTTGCGTACAGATTTACGGATAATACCGGTAATACACGCTTGCTTAATATATACAGCGACAAAAACTACAACTACATAGAGGAACCCGGAATCGGCGTGTGGCGCGAAAAGCGTTCCAAAGCGCAATGGGCGCAATATGACCTTTCCTATAAAACGTATGAGGATAATTCTTGGGCGCAAGCCTTCCTCGATACTGCGATAGACAAGAGTTTTTCGCTTTTGCCCGAGTATAACGGCGCGGAGAAAGCAATCTTTATAGATATATCGGAGGAAGCGGTCAGTGACTGGGTGGAGCGTTTTATCCCCGAAGCATTTGTGGCAAAAAGAGCCGAGGATGTGCGGTATGTTGTTCTATGTGACATAGCGAGCAAAACATACGAGGGCTATTGGTATGTCCCCGAAACTGGTGAGAGGCTGGACGATTCTTATGACGTTGAGTACAAGGCTACCGTTTATGACCTTGTTACAGGAGACACAACCGTGCTTGTCGAAATGACGGTCAATGGCATGACTGAGATTCCTGATTATATCGACGCTTATTTTGAAGGCATTGGATAATGCATAGGAGGACACCAAGATGGTAAAGAACAAAAAATGGATACTTATCACATGGCTGTTGACGTTGGTGTTTATCATCTGCGCGTTTCTTCCTATGCTCAAGTTCTCATTCAACAGTAGTGCGGTAAACATCTTTGGCGTCTGCGAAGAATTTGCCGCTACATATCAGAAGTACCATCGTGATTTCGCGCCGGTCGGCTATGGCGCATTTGCAGTCATGGTGCTTGCCGCTTTATCGCAGGTCTGGTACTTAATCGCCGCCGTAAAGGACGCGGTAAAGGCGAAGGGGGCTAAAAAGCTGTCCGTCGCAATGACGATTGTTTCTATCGTTGCGCTTGCTGGTTATCTTTTTCTGACATTCAGGCATTGCAGTTACACCTTAACGGTGGTTCCGTTTATCTTTGCCGCAGCCGGAATTGCTTTCATCGCGCTGTCTGGCAAGACGAAGCTGTAATACCATAACGAAGTGGCAAAACGGAGGTATTCAAGGTGGGCATATTCGACTTCCTAAATAAAAAAGCCGCGAAAAAGCCTATGGGCAAGGTGATCCGGCATATCGTCTGCCTTTGCTATGACGCGCCCTATATCAATTCACTCAAAGCGCAGATGCAGGATTTCATCATCAAGGCCGAGCAGGAGCGCGGCAGCATCATCGCTCCGACCTCGCGCATCACCTTTGACAGCTTCTATGACAACAGCGATTTGGAGAAGCCCGAAATGATACGGCAAAAGCTGGAACAAGCCTATTGTCAGGTGTATCGCCAAAACGCCATGTATGAACTGGCCGATAAGACGGTGGCGCGGGAGGTACAGCAAAAGGACGGGCATACGCTGGTCAAGTATTTCGTGCTGTATGCGGAGAACGGAGAAAGTGAACACATCGGCCCGCGCCCGCTTTCCGCTCCCGCGACGATAAAAATCATCCGTGACAGCAGCTTCGTGGCCGCAGCCGCGCCGACGATTATCTCGCTGGATGGCAAACAAGTCGCTACGATTAAGAATGGCGGCGACGCTATCATCCGCGTCACCACGACCCCCATCGTACTGGAAACAAACGCCTATGGTTCAAAGAATGTACGCTATGAACTGAATGTTCCGAGTGGAGGCTATGGCGAAGTCCATGTGAAAGCAAATGCCTTTCAGCCAAAGCTGACGGTTTGGAGATAACCAAATCTGACCCAAAGAAGGAGAAAGAGTATGAAAAAGCTATTAATCATCCTGTTAGCCATGGTAATGGTCTGCGCTCTGGCGGCCTGTTCGCAGCCGCCATCGGAGCCGGATAAAACGGTAGTTTTTGCCGACCCTTTACTGGAGGAAATGGTGCGCGCCGCCATGAATAAGCCGGAGGGCGACATCACGCTTGCCGAAGCGGAGGCGGTGACGGAGCTTCAGCTTGGCATCGACTGGCAGCCGCAGCCTGCGCCGAACACGCAGATAACGGATATTTCGGGGCTGGAGCATTTTATCAATCTGGAGGACTTGAATCTGTCTTTCCACGCGATTACAGACATATCGCCGCTTGCAGGGCTGACGAAACTCACACAGCTATCGCTGGGCGGCAATCCCGTGGCTGACATTTCGCCGCTTGCGGGCTTGACTAATCTTGAATTTCTGCCGCTGTTCAACTGTCAGGCGACGGACTATTCTCCGCTTGCAAACCTTACGAAATTGGGCGGTTTGCTGTTGGATCACTCGACGATAAGTGACGTTAGTGTACTTTCCGGCTTAACGGAACTGTGGTGGTTAGGACTTGCCAACACGCAAGTCAGCGACGTGTCGCCGCTTGCAGGGCTTACTAATTTGCGGCAGTTGCAGTTAGCAGGCTGCCCCATAACGGATTACACGCCGCTTGCCGCCATTTATCCCAACCTTGAAGAAAAGGACTTCTCCTTGGATGGATCGTCCGAACAGCCAGAGGCAGCCGAACAGCCCGTCGCTTCGGAAAACTCGCTTATGGGCTTGGGCTTTGGCTTTGACGACGCCGGGACGTGCGGCGTGTACGAGCAACGTGAGCCGCACTATGCGTCCGTCGCGATCACACGGCCGGAGTGGGGCGAACACCCTGACGGCTGGGACATTGAGCTATCAGACAGCGACGTGAACGGCTACACCCTGATAATGTGGTATTATGCGGACGAGGGTAAATGGATGATTTCGATTGAAGGCGACAATGGCGGGAAATACGACTACTACCCTGCTACGGGCAAGCACGATGTCCATGCAGAAAATGTTCCGCAGGTATTCAACGCGGTTTTCGGCACGCAGGGCGACGGCTTCCGCGATAAACCGCTTGCCCACTTTGAGCAATGGATTATGAAGCTTTTTGGAAAGAGCATAGATGAACTTTACGCGCTGCCGAAGCAGTAAAGAATAGTCCGCGCTGGTGCGAGGGGAAAGAGCATGAAAAGGTTTTTGACGATTCTTATTTTGATCGCGCTGACTGGAACGTTGGTTGCCTGTGCCACACCTGCAAAAGAGCCATCGCCTGCTGTGCATGATGACCCCATTGGCGAATATGAGGCAATGGCAGCAGAATCACGCTTTGCAGAAATTGGCTCTTTGGTGACGGATCTCGTTTCAGTCGGCGATTATATCAACGCAGGAGAGATCATCAGCGCAGAGTACAGAGCTTTGCGTTATCCTGTGGATTTCATCTCGCTCGCGTCTCTGTTTGCAGGACACGAGGATGCTGTTGCCCTTGATGCATGGACAGCCGGTTATCTTGCCTTTTCAAAGGGTCATACGAGCGAATGGGCGCAGGAGATTGAGATGTTATCCTCATATAATGCGGTCATTCGACAGTATTATGAGGATGATTGGCAAGCGTTCAAATACGTTCTGGAAAATGCGGATCGTCGGTTTACCGATATAGACGAAAAACAACTCGCGCAATGCGGCACCGCATCGGACGGGAAAATACTCATCTCGTTCCCTTATGGCAATAATGGTTCGTGGATGCTTGGTGCATCGGCCGCCCTGCCCGCAGAGCGTATCCCAAAATCGCTTGAAGAAGTTGAGTATGTGATTTTCATCGAGGAAACACATACGCCAGTAGGAACCTACACAAGCGGTGCAACGGCAGAACGCCGCGACTACACCATAAGCATGATCCATTGCCCGGACGGTGAAGTGATTTTCAAATCTCAACCCGTATTGGGCGGCGATCCTCCGCGCGCGATCAACGAAAATCAACCGGGGGGCGTAGGTGACGCGCCCGCTCCGGGCAGCGTGGCTACGGAGCTTGTCAGCGCCCTTTTGCGGCTTGATAGAACGCAGACGGACTATGGGCTGTCCGCCGCCGAGCAAGCTCTTGTCGGCGAGTATAAAATCAGTCATATACAGCATGGTGCTCAAGCTGCATCGCCGGAGGAGTTCGGCTTTCGTAGCGGTGTGACCATAGTGCTGAATGAGGACGGCACGGGCAGCCTCGGCAATTCCTCTATTAAGTGGAGCATTGAAACCGAAGGGCATTTGCAAATGACAGATGAAAGCGGTCATGGCTACGGATTGAGATATGATGACGAGTATATCTATCAAACCATCGTCAAGGACGGGGAGAGCTATACCGTGGTGTTTCCGCGTTGAGGAATGGATAGAGAACTGGAGGTGGAATATGAAGAAGGCATTGGCAGTATTCGCAACGGCGTTGCTGTGCATAGCAGTGTTTGCGGCCTGCTCGCCGCCAGTGTCCGAGCTGGAGGGTACGCAATCGCCCACAACACAACAGCCGACGTGGACAGTTGAATTTACCGACCCAACGCTGGAAGCAATGGTGCGCGCCGCGATGTGCAAGCCGGACGGCGACATTACGCTTGCCGATGCCGAGGATGTGACTGTGCTGAGCCTTTCTTATGAATGGCAACGGCTTCTTCCCGACGCTGTGCCGATACGAGAGATCAACGGGCTGGAATACTTCAAAAACCTCGAAAGCCTTGACCTCTCTTTCCATGAGATAACCGACGTTGCGCCGCTTGCTGGATTGTCAAAGCTATCGGTACTGTCGCTGCGCGGTAATCCCGTTGCAGACATTACGCCGCTTGCGGGGCTGACGAATCTGACCGTGCTTGCGCTCGACCGCTGCGAGGTAGATGATTTCGCGCCGCTGGCTGCTTTGACGGGCATAAGACACCTGTACCTTGCCGAATGTCCATCCTCGGACTATGCGCCGCTTGAGGGCATTTATGCAAACCTTGAAGGCAGGGACTTTGAAATTCTGCCCCCGCCGACCTCGCTCGTTGAGCTTGGCTTCACCTTCAACGACGGCGAGAAGTTAGCGCTGTACGGAACGGAGGAATACGACATACGCCTCAACCACGGCGAATGGGGCGACCCGCCGCAGCCGGACTGGCGTGACTGTATTCGCGTGGTCACGGGATCGGAGAGCGGCTATAAGAATGCCATCGGTTTCTATCCCGTGCATAACGCCTATGTGGTATGGATGTTTGATCCAAACACGCAGGGGTTTTACACCTATATCTATGATGTTGCGGAAAACAGCTTCGGTTGTGAACGCGCCGACATGGAGCCGATCGTGCGTGAGGCGTTCGGCGACGCGGACGGCGAGGACGTATTGCTCACCCCTGTCGCCTTCTTTGACAATACGATAGAGGCGGCGCTGGGTATGAGCATTGAGGAGCTTTACGCATTACCGTTTGAGCCGCTGACGCTCGACAGCATAGGCTTTACCGTGGATGAGAGCATTGTCTCTTATCTCTACGAGCAGCACGAGCCATATTACTTCACCGTTCAAATTCACGACCCCGAATGGGTGAGCTGGGAGGGCGGCGGAGACGTGCGGTTCTTCCTGCCATTGAGTGATGAATACCGCGTCATCGTCACATATCATATTGACGAGCAGCGGTTTTCTGTGGGAGCAGACGACAACGACGGCGGCGGTGCGGCATACGACTACTTTATCGGCTCTGACGAGCATACCGACATTTGGTGCAGTGATGAAAGCATGACGGTGGAGGAATACTTCCGGAGAGCCATAAACGACCCGGCGGTCACGCATCCCTCGGATATATATCAATTTTCGATAAAGCAGATGGTAAGAACCGTGGAGGATACATTCGGCATGAGCATAGACGAGCTTTATGCGCTGTCGATAGAGTAACAACGCAACAGAAGGAGATACGCTATGGATAAAACTGAAAAGGCTCATGTTTGCGAAGATAATCTCGGCGCAAACTGTCGGTGTAAAATATGTGGCAGAATATGCCACGATTATGTGGACGACGATGACGGTACGTTTGCGGCTTCAGGGAAAATAGCTACCGCCCATTGCTCTCGCTGCGGGAATGAGGAACGCTATTACTCTGATACTGGAACAATAGTAGAATAGGAGCGTTGCTGTACGGGCAACTATGAGCCTTATCTATCTTCCGCAGAGCTGATGGAGCGGGTATATACGCGACGCTTTCGGCCTGAGTATAAAGTGAGGTGAGAGTATGCCCAGGGAGGCAAAAAACCGTGTTCTCTATATTCTGAAATACCTATGGGAACACACGGACGAAAACCATACTGCTGCTATAAATGACATCAGCGGTTATCTGAACAGTATCGGCATTACAGCCGGACGAAAGACAATAGCCGATGATATTGAGCAGCTCCAAGAGTGCGGCTATGATGTGGTGTGCAACAAGAGCCGCCAAAATCAGTATTTCATCGGCTCGCGCGAATTGGAGCTGCCGGAGCTGAAAATGCTCGTTGATGCGGTTCAGGCTGCAAAGTTTATCTCGCCCAAGAAAAGCAAGGCGCTTATCAATAAGCTCTCCACGCTGGCAAGCCCTTATCAAGCCGGAGAGCTGAACCGACAGCTTTACATAGACGGTCGCGTTAAGACGACCAATGAGAATGTCTATTATATCGTCGATCTTCTCTATACCGCTATCAACGAGAAAAAGCAGGTCACATTCAAGTATTACGAGTATACACTTGAAAAGACAAAGGTGTTCAAGCATAACGGACAGGTATATGTGTTTTCGCCCTATGACCTTGTTTGGAGCAACGACAGCTATTATGTGTTCGGCTTCTCAGAGAGCCACGGCAAGGTGGTTAAATTCCGTGTTGACCGTATGTACAAGCCTACGCTCGTCGAAACGGCTGCTGCGGCAAAACCCAAAGAGTATAACATAGAGGATTTCTGCAAACAGGTTTTTATGATGTACGATGCCGAAACCTTTACGGTAGAACTGCTTTGCGAAAGCAGTCTGATGAAAGCTATTGTTGACCGTTTCGGCGATAAGGTGGATACCAAAGCGATGGACTGCGCCCATTTCAAGGCGACGGTTGAGGTCTCGGCAAGCCCCACATTCTATGCGTGGGTTTTTACCTATGCGGGTAAAATCAAGATTCTTTCCCCGAAAAGTGTTGTTGAGGCTTACAAAGAACATTTGACGGAAGCGGCGCAAAACGCTTGATATATTAGCATTATCCAATACCCAACTATTCGAGGTGGGCGCTAAAACGCCCACCTTATTACGAAGTTGCCGAAACCCGTTGAATATGAACACACATTCGCTTATAATATACCTACGGTGTTCAGTATGAATTGAACGGCTGTGGGAAGGTGGTTTATGATGAGCAAAAAAGAAACCTTTGGTTTGTTCATTAAAGAAAGACGGCTCTTGCGGCAAATCTCCTTGCGGAAGTTCGCCGAGCAGCTTGATATATCCCCGGTGTACCTCTGCAATATGGAGAAGAATAGAAATCCTGCGCCGAATGACGATATTCTTACTCGCATGGCAGGGTTGCTGTTGTTGACAGAAACGGAGACTGAGCTGCTGTACGATCTGGCAGCTAAATCCAAAAGCACGCCGACTGTCTCCAAGGACTTGCCGGAGTATATCATGGACAGGGATATTGTCCGAATTGCCTTGCGTACTGCAAAGGATGTTGACGCCACCGATGAGGAGTGGCAGGAGTTTATATCCAATCTGGAGGCGCGCCGCCGAAAGGTGCAGGAGGAAATTGAATGAGTGAGTTGAGATATATGCGCCCGCAACTGCTTGAAGCAATCGCCCGGAATACGCTGAAGAAGTATGATTACACGCTGATTCTGGGCAATGAAGCTGTGAGCGTACCCATAGAGGATATTATTGAGTCGCTCGGACTGTCGCTTGAATATCAGTTTATACGCAAAAACGGGCGCATCCTGGGCGAGACGGTGTTTGTGGATGACTACATTCCCCTCTATAACGCCACAACAAAAAAGTACGAACTGGTCTTTATGGAGCGCGGCACGATTATTATCGACGCCAGCTTGCTTCGTAATCGTAAGGACGGGCGGCTGCGCTTTACCTGCGCCCATGAGCTGGCGCATTGGCTGATCCATCAAGAGCTGTATTGCGGCTCCGGCGATACCGCCGCCATGCACAAGAGCATTTCAAAAAGCTCGGACGCGGATAAGCATATCGAACGGCAAGCAGATATGCTCGCAAGTGCGCTCCTTCTTCCGATTTGTCAGGTCAAAAGAGCGTTCTATCGCGTCACCGGCTATGACCGCATCGAGCGGCTTGCCGCACAGTTTGGGGTCTCCAATCAGGCAATGGAAATCCGCCTGAAGGAGCATAACCTAATATAAAAGCCGACCCAGCGGCTTTTTTTACCCATAGTGTTCAGTATTTATTGAACACTTGAATTGAGGTGAGATAACGGAATGATTAAGATAAGTAAAATCGAGGATGAGGATAACGCCGAATTTGATTTTGTGAAGTGTCCGAGTTGCGGGAAAGGCAGGCTGTGTGATAAATCCAAGGGCGCACGGGTTCACATCATCCAAATCCACGGCAACGGACTGGATCATGTCATCATCAAATGCCCGAAATGCGGTTCACGCTATCTCATCTCGGCAGACGACCAATGAGGCGCACTCAAATCTAAATATCAAAACTATGTCTCGTACATAGCACCAGCCGCCGGACACGGCGCGAATGCAGCGGATTTCCGCTAAAAGGCAGGCCATATTGAGGCTGCGGCATTCGGCTAAAGCAAGCCGGAAAAGAGCCTGTATCCACCGTTTGCGGTGAGAACGAGGACTTTCGAGTTAGGAGCATGACAGACAGCTTTCAAGCTGTTTCGCCATGCTCTCTTTTTTGTTGCATGAAGCCCTGACCGCTTTGAAAGCGGAAAGGGCTTTTTATGTTATACGGACGCTGGCAATGCCAGACAGCCAAATACCCGTGACCTCCGATTTTTGGTTTCCACATCAAAAATCAGTTTTTCGGAGGTTACACAAATGGCAGGCAATTTCAAAGAATCAAATTACGGCAAGAACCGTTACAGCACGGATATTGTCTATTCCAGCGCCACCGGCGATTATGGGCTGACAAAGGAAGATTTCCTTGCCAGCAACCCGGATTTAACGGAAGCGGACTACGAGTATTGGAAAAGCTGGTCTGATTCCGATTACCGCAAAAGCGACCGAAAGGATACGGTTGAATCCAAACGCACACGAGCAATCGAGCAGTTTGTAGATACGGAGCTTTTATCCGTGGAATCAAGCGAGGAAACGGTGCTTGAAAGCATGGAGCCTACCGTCAATCCCTATACCTATGAAAATGCTCTGAGGATTTATAAGGCAGCACATCTTACTGAAAAGCAGGCAAGCAGATATGAAAAGCACTACATCGACGGAATGTCAGTACGGGCTATTGCCGAAGAAGAAGGCGTGTATCACAAGGCTGTACTGGATTCGATTAATCAGGCAAAAAAAAAGATAAAAAAACTTTTGAGTGATTCGTAATAAAGCACTATCCAAAACGCCCCTTTTCGGACGATAGGTGAAGGGCAATGAAAAGCCGCGCAAGCGACAAGACTTCTCTCCCTTCAAACACAACTGAATAAACCACGCATTTTGAACATTCCTGCCGCTTCGAGCCGGACAAGGCGCTGCGCCAAGACCTCCCGCAAGGGAGCGAGCGAGAAACAGCAAGCCTGAAAACAGCGGGTAGCTCCCGTTGAGGCGATGACGGGCGGCAGGGTCAAAGATACTCATGTCCAGCCACAGGTCGAGCGTTGAAGCGGCATTTGCCGTGAGCCGTCGCAACCAATGGGGGCATCCGGGTGAGAACCACGCCGGGGGTGGAAGTCCCGTGGAGCTGATTCGCCGTCAGCCGCAAAATGCGTCCCTTCAGCGTTGAGGGGTGTCGAGGACAAGTATCAACGCTTTTATGATAGGAGCATCGCAGAAGAAGTACAGGAAGTCTTTGTACTTCCCCATAGCTCAACTTCTGCGATGTCCCTACATACCGAAAATGAAGGGAGTTTACACAATGATAAACAAAACAAAAGGCGCATGGATTCTTGCGCGTACAACAGGAGATTCAGGTTATAGTCTGGCGGAGCGTCAGATTTCAGCATTAACGAGCGAGCTGCATAGCGAGGGCTATTATCTCGCCGGAAGAAGCACACTGCACTTTTCGATAAAAACGGAACACGGGAAAAATGAGATCGCCCGTATGCTCAAAGCCGCCGAAAGCGGAAAAATCTCAGCCGTGTTTGTGTTCAGCATCAAGCACATCTCGCAAAACCTCGATCTTGCCTTTGAGCTGGTAGACAGGCTTAACGAGCTTGGCGTCATCGTCTATGACAACGAGGGCTATCAGTATTCCTATGACTGGTACTGCAAGCAGATCGGTAAACGATTCAAGGGAGGCAAGCAGTAATGCATGAGAACTGCAAACGTGGCAACATTTTCTACGCAGACCTCTCCCCGGTAATCGGCTCCGAGCAGGGAGGCGTTCGGCCTGTCCTTGTCGTGCAGAATGATACGGGCAACCGATTCAGCCCTACGGTCATTGTAGCGGCTATTACGAGCCGACCTAAAAAGGGAGACCTTCCTACCCATGTCTCACTCTCTCGCGCCTATGGGCTTTCTGAGGACTCTATGGTGATGCTGGAACAGATACGCACGATTGACAAACGGCGGCTAAAAAACTTCATTGGGTGTGTTGACGATGAGGTTATGGATTATATAGACGAAGCATTGGGTATCAGCGTTGGTCTGGAGGAAGAACGGCATCCCGATGAGATGGAGCTTTGCCTCTTTCAAACCTGCGCCAATCAGTTCTATAATTCGCCGGATCACATTATAAAGCGTACCGACCCCTTTCAGCAGGTCAAGGATGATTGTACCTACTGCCAAGTCCGGCGAGGCTACGATTACCGCATCTGGAATAAGAAACGGAAAGGCGGTGCCTAATACAATGGAAGAACGCTCGAATTTGTATAAAACCATGTTCTCTGATTACCCCGATGTCGTCACAGTAAAACAAATGTGTAAGATGATTGGCGGTATCGGTGAAAAGACGGCTTACCGTCTGATCCGTTCAGGAGCAGTAAAGCATATCGTAATCGGGCATAGCATTCGTATACCGAAAGTTTTCTTAATCGACTATCTTATGGGCGCAGAGTAATCTGCGTCCATAATTTCTATTTGCACATTTGTGCCACAACAGACCGCGTGCTAAACTTATCGTGTCAATGGCAGATGAATTTGGCCGCTACATATCAAAAGGAGGATTTAATAATGGTAGCAGGACATCTGCGAGAAAGAAGAGGATACTTTCATATCGTTCTCAGCTATGTAGATGAGAACGGCAAGAGGCAAACGCCGTCAAGAAGCACAGGGCTGACGGTCAAGGGTAACAAGAAACGAGCCGAGGCGATGCTCGTTGACGCGAGAAAGGCAAAAGAGGCGGAACTGGAGGAACGAGCCATACAACAGAGCGAACCCCATCCTTCCGCACCGTCTGATATTCTGTTCACTCAGTTTTTGTTGGATTGGCTGGACATGATGCGAAGCAACATTGAAGTGACCACCTACGCCGCTTATGCGATGGGAATCAAAAACAAAATTGTTCCGTATTTCAAAGAGCATCGTCCGGGCTTGCGGCTGTGTCATGTTACACCAAAAGACATCCAGGACTATTACACATTTGAAATGAAGGAAAACGGCGTATCAGCAAACACAGTCATTCATCGTCACGCCAACATCCGTAAGGCGATGCAATATGCGTTCAAGACCGGTTTGATTGACACAAACCCAGCAGACCGTATTGAGAGACCGAAGAAAGAAAAATTCGTTGGGAGCTTTTACAACGAAAAGGAACTTGAAAACCTATTTGAAATCGTGAAGGGCGATCCCATTGAGCTTGGCGTGATACTTGCCGCTTTCTATGGACTGCGCCGAAGCGAGGCTGTGGGGTTGAAGTGGGATGCCATAGACTTCGAGAAAAAGACCATCACAATCAAACATACTGTCACGCAGGTCTGTCTTGAAGGAAAAAGCACCGTTATTGAGAAAGACCGCACGAAAACAAAGTCCAGCTATCGAACCCTGCCTTTGGTTGAACCCTTTGAGCAGCTTCTGTTGCGGTTGAAAGCGGAACAAACACTCAATTGGAAACTGTGTGGGAAAGCGTACTGCAAAAAGGATTCGGCTTATATCTATGTCAATGGCCTTGGAGAGCTTGTAAAGCCGGGCTATATCACACAGCACTTCCCGCTGGTTTTAGAGAAAAACGGTCTGCGGAAGATTCGTTTCCATGATCTCCGCCATAGCTGTGCAAGCCTTTTGTATGCGAATGGAGTCAGCTTGAAGGAAATTCAGGAGTGGTTGGGTCATAGCGATATTTCCACAACCTCAAACATCTACACGCATTTGGATTTCAGTTCAAAGGTGGCTACCGCTTCGGCAATCATCGGCGTTTATCCGGTCGAAAAAGAAAAATGTCCCTCCGAAAACACCCCAAAAACAGGAGGGACATCGAGAAAAGCACCATGTTCTTTGACAAATGAGAGGTCGGCATGAGGGCAAGGGAAAAGCCCGCAAACGCTGATATATCAAGCATTTGCGAGCTTGTTAGATTCTGGTAGTAATGTCAATTATGGATGTCACCCTATTTTATAAGGGGGACTTGAACTCACACGCTTTTGAAATCTTCAACTAGTGAATAAGCAAGATTTCAATAATTAAGTTCCTTTAAATATCCATCCGTGACACTAACAAAATTTTGACCATATTATAAACCTTATTTAGTTGGATATAAAATCTATGCAAAGGCTTACTCAATAAATATATCATTTTCTTAATCAAAAAGTCAAACCCTAAAACTTTGTATTTTGTGAAACCTTTTTGCCTTTATAATAGGAACCTAATACATTTGCTTCATCCTTTAATTTTCCACAAAATCTTTTAAACAAGAAAATATTTCTACTACGAGAAACAGCGGCATTGCGCCGCTGTTAAATTATTTTTCCTATTAATTAAGATGCTCTGTTTATTTTCCGCACCTTGGAGCTTATGCTCTGCTCGTACTGGAGGCCACATTTAAAGCTGATTTCTAGTTTTTCTTCATCTATAATTTTTATGGTGTCTATCAACTGTCGCACAAGAACATCGTTATAAGCATCGTTTTGCTCCGGTTCATTTTCAAGGATTTCGGTAATTTCAGCTACTCGGTTCTCAATAGTGCTTTCTGTATTGCAGGTTCTTTTATATTCTGCAAGCATATCGCTGAGGGCTTTGATTTCATCCGACATGGCTTTGAGCAGTCCTTCATTTTCTCCTACCGTATTATTGCCTATGCTCTGGGTTACCAACTCCATGGTTTCTGCCTTAAGCCGAGCTATACGATGCTCTATTTCATCCACATCAATTTCGCCTTTAGCATCTTCTCTAAAAACTTGGGTAAGCTGAGCCCTTAAGTAAGGGAGCATTTCACGGCGATTTACACGGGTGTCATTAACAGCCTGCATGATCGCTTCATGCAAACTTTCTTCATCGACCGTCATTGAGTCTTGGCAATATTTAGTGCCATAATCCAAACGGCTGATGCAGCGCCATACCGCTTGTTTTTCACCGCTTCGTTTAGTCCATACAGCCCGCCTATATGGGGTAAGGCATTCCCCGCAGACAAGAATTTCATTAAGGGCATAAAGCCCACTGTATTTACTTTGTTCGGTCACGCTGGTCTTAGATACTTTCCGTTTACTGCTGCGGCGGGAGCGTTCTTGCTGTACCTGGTCATACATTTCACGATTGACGATGGCTGGATGATTATTTTTTATAAGAATTTTAGGGAGTTCACCGTTATTTTGCTTTACCTTTTTGCTGATAGGATCGGTGGTGTATGTTTTTTGAAGGAGCACATCTCCGCAATATCGTTCATTTTTCAAGATAGACTGTATTGTGCTGTTTTTCCATTCACCATTTTTGCTATGTGATTTAATCCCCTCTGCCGTCAGCTCTCTCACTATGGCCGGCACGCTTTTGCCTGACAGATAAGCAGTATAAATCCGTTTGATAATTTCTGCTTCTTCGGGAATGATTTCAGGCTGGCCGCCCTCTCCTTTTTGGTAGGCATAGCATTTACTGTATTGGAAGTATACCTTGCCTTCCTGCATTGCCATGCGTTTTCCCATTTTGACATTGAGGGAGAGAGAGTTGAGTTCTTCTTGGGCAAGACTTGCCAAGATGGTAAGTACTACCTCGCTGTTTTCTTCCAATGTATTTATGTTTTCTTTCTCGAATAAAACCCCCACACCCATTGCCTTTAGCTTTCGCACATAACCGATACTGTCCAGTGTATTCCTTGCAAATCGGCTGATAGATTTTGTGATAATCAAATCAATTTTGCCCTTTTTGCAGTGCCTGATCATTTTCATAAAGTCAGGACGTTTTTCCGCCGAGGCACCTGAGATACCCTCGTCTGCATAAGTGCCAGCCAATGTCCACTGGGGGGTTCTCATAATAAGGTCGGTGTAGTAACTCTTTTGTGCATGAAAACTGGTTAGCTGTTCTTCGAAGTCTGTGGATACCCGGCTATAGGAAGCAACTCTCATTTGGCGGTTTCGATGTCCCGAAAATGACAGGCTTTCCGATGCCGGTATGACTATAATTTCTCTTTGATTACTCAAGATGTATCTCTCCTTTCTCCGCATCTTGCAGCGGTATTTTCTGGTCGTTATTAAGTATAACTGCGGTAAAATTCATATGTTCAAGCTGTATCTGCGTCACGGTTTCTCGTATCAACTCACAGTCTAGCGGGCTATTGCTGAGTTGTGCAATTTTTTCTTTAAGTTCCTCTCCTTCATTTAAATCTTGGATGAAGGCATATTTTTTTGAAGCAAGTTCCATGATAGTTTTTTGTAGTTCAGTTGTATTTATTTCTGTCCGAGATAGGGCATGGTCAATCTCATTTTGCATCCGTATTATACCTATATCAATTTGGTTATCAGTATTTTTCCGAATCCGTATGGTGCTTTCATTTTCGGCAAGATATCCTTGAAGTATTTCTGTTTCTTCGAGGATTGCCTCATCAGTAAGAGTTACCGCTATATGCTTTACATCGGATGGGCAATACCACCGTTCCTCTCCTGAAGTCTTTAGCCTACGCTTTATTTGTTCTCCGCAAACCCCGCAGAAAAGCAGGGGTTTAAGCATTTTAATATCAGGAGATTCTGTATGGGTATAGGGCTTTGCCATTTGTTCAGCTGCTTTCTGTAGGCCTTTTTCAAGGATTGCAGGATATTTTGCTGTGCCAAGATAATTTTGATTTTTCAAGATGCGGGCTACCATATTTTTATTCCACTCTGGTTTATCGGGCATATATCTAATCCCCGATTCAGTTAACAGCTCTGCGATTTTTTTATAGGAAAGCCCCTCAGCATACTGGCTATAGATTTTTCGTATCGTTTCTGCTTCCTGCCCTTCAACAACAGTTTTGCCATTTGCAATCTTGTATCCATAGGGAATGTGCCTATTCTTTGCCATCTTTTCACAACCTTTCCGTTAGCACCAGACCGTTTATCAGTTTAAAGTCAACACTTTGAGTATCGCAGGCTAAAATTGTGTCCACGAGTTCATGAACCAGGGCTGTATCCATCTTGCTGATCCGCTCAGGGCCGTTTTCGATGATTTCTACCAGTTCCTCGGTTTTATCAAGCATGCTGTCCGATTCCTGTTCAGTCAAAATCCTTGACTTCGCAAGCTTTAGGGAGCGAATTTTACGATTTATCTCATCTGTTTGAGATATAAAAAGAGCAGAGTCAAGGATGCCTTTGGACAGTAGTCCGTTCATCACATGATTCTGCTCGGATAGCTCCGCTATTTGTTTATTTAGCGTACTTATTTCGGGATTATTTCTTGTGTTTAGTTCCTGTAATTTTTCAAGGCCTGAGGTTATTGGCAGGAGTATGCTTGCATAGTGTTGTTTAAGTTTATTATAAAGTCGTATAAATGCTCCATGTACTGCTTCCTCAGTTATCCGCTGGCTGCCGCAATTGTCCTTGTTTCTATCGTGTTGTCGGCATACCCAGTAGGGGATTTTGTTATTAGCCTTTCTGCGGTAAGCAGTACCACATTCGCTGCATCTGATTTTTCGACTGAGCGGATACTGGCTATATTCACTGTTTATGTGCACTGCCCGCTCTTTTAATAATATGTTTGCAAGCTCATACTGCAACTGGTCTACAATTGGTTCATGGGTATTTTTTACATAGTATTTTGGAAGTTCTCCATTATTCTTAAACTGACGGTAAGGCAAGGCATCTTCATTATAGAATTTTTGCAAGAGCATATCACCGATATAACGTTCATTCTTTATAATGATTGTAATTGCCTGATGTCGCCATTTCACTATTCCATTTTTAAATGGTACCTCGTCATCCATAAGCCCCTGGGCAATACTGGTGCTGCTTCTACCCCCAAGATATTCAGCGAAAATCCTACGCACAACTTCTGCTTCTGTTTCATTTACTTCTAGCTGATTATCTATTAATCGGTAGCCGTATGGGGGATTCGAGGATACATAGGTTCCCTTAGCCATCCTCATACGAGCGCCCTTTTTACAGTTTTTTGATATGCTCATGGATTCTTCTTGGGCAAATAAGGAGTAGAGGGTAAGTAAGTTTTCACTTGTAAGATTTGCGGTATCAAGGTTCTCTTTTTCAAAATAGACCGTTACACCAATATCTTTTAACTCACGAATTACCCTGATAGTATCTAGCGTATTTCTGGCAAAACGGCTGGTAGATTTCGTAATGATGCGGTCAATCTTGCCTTTTTTGCAGTCGCTGATCATTCTTGCAAAATCATCTCTTTTATCCAAGGATACTCCTGAAACTGCTTCGTCAGCATAGATTTCTGCTATTTCCCATTTATCATTTTTCTCAATCAACCTTTGATAATAATTTACCTGTGCAGAAAAGGAGTTTAATTGATCCTCGGAATCACTGCTGACCCGGGCATATCCAGCTACCCGTAGTTTAGTATGAATATCTGTTGCTGTTGCCTCGATCCTTACGATTTCCCTTTGTCTTGAAAGAGCGCTTGATCCCTGTATATTCAAGCTGTTCATAGCTTTTCACCTCCTTTCTTAGTCACCAACACTACCACAATGATAGTTCAAAAGCTATACCTAATATCACCAAAGATAAATAATTGAAAGTTCATTTTGAAACGCAATCCGTTGAGCTGTTTTATCAGCTTCAGCCCTTGTGATTACACCTTTTTTTAGAAGTGTCTGAAGCATTTCTAAAATGACGGTAAACTGATTTTGGCTAATGCTTTCATTTAATATAGGATTCATTTTATCTGCTCCTTTTCCGTAAAATTAAAATATGATGAATAAAGCCCAAGGCTAATCTGCAAAGCCTTGTCAACTTGGTCAAGACATTCAGTATCGAGATTGCCAATCCAGCCCCGAAGGCGGCTGCGGTCAATGGTGCGTATTTGTTCAAGAAGCACCAAGGACTTTTGGTTAAGGCTATGTATTCCTCGGATTTTCACATGGGTAGGCAGTGGTTTTTTATAGCTGGAAGTAATAGCGGCAACAATAATGGTGGGGCTATAACGATTCCCTATATTGTTTTGCAAAATAAGAACGGGACGAATACCGTTTTGTTCACAACCAATGGTTGCACCTAAATCAGCATAGTAAATATCGCCTCGTAGAATGGGTTTTGCTTTTTGACTCAAATTACACACCTCTTTTCTCAACTTCATTTTCTTAATGGCACAAAAATGCAAACCGCTCTGCTTTGCGATTACTCTGTTTGCGTATACAGAGCGGTTTGCATGGCTTCTGACATTAAGTTTTTTCTCTGTGCTTAATTCGACACTACTTCCCAAGCACTAATGGCAACAACCTAAACTGCGGTTAGCTATACCGCATCATGGGACTTTCACCCTCGCCGGGATCTCCGCCGACTGCCCTCATTGCGTGATCCCCCATTTAAGGGGGGCTGTGACTGGACAGAAGTATCATTATAGGCTGACGGGATTATTGCGAAACAGGCTGCCATAGCCTGTTTGACCGCCGGATGGGTACCGCTTTGCACCTTATTTGGCCGTCTTTGATAGGATTTAATTTTTTCATTGGAATCCTACAGGTGGTCTTGGCGCATCCCCGGAAGTCGCTTTGCCTTTTAAAGCACCGTCAGCTAAAGTATTTAAGTTGTTGGATATGAAATTTTCAAAGAACAATCGGGGTATAAATAAACCCCCTCACTACTAATCCGGTTTCGTGAGGGGGTTGGACCAAATTATTTTTAGTTTTCCAAAAGTTTTTTTAATCTGGCCAGTATTCGCTTCTTCCTATTGTGGATTGTCATGCGAGGAATACCAGTTTCTGCTGCCAGCTGGTGCTCACTTTTATTCTGGAAAAACAAAGAGAAAATCAATTCTTGTTCCTCCTTTGGTAGTTGCGCAAGACACTTATGAAGTTCTTCCGCAATAAGCCTGTCCACCACAATATCTTCAACACGGGGCGAGATTAAATCAGGGATTGCATCCT
>ENA-UOOK01001586-UOOK01001586.1-fermentation-metagenome-genome-assembly--contig:-NODE-1586-length-29721-cov-4.846053_pt1 | contig 29721 bp, 30 predicted proteins | sample MGYA00245777_ERZ724023 | MGnify/ENA primary metagenome ERZ724023 (study PRJEB28704, sample SAMN03018312) | fermentation metagenome | biome: anthropogenic terrestrial biome; feature: soil; material...
AAAAGCTGATCTCTGCATAGCGGACATGTCCGTGGTCATCATGCTCTATGCAGCTGAGAGCCTCAAGATCTTCTTCCCTTATCCTCTCAAGCAATCCCTCCGCAACTACTGCAACTCCGTATTTCCTTTCTGAGGCAAGCCTTTTTATGATCGCCCCTGTAAGGATATCAACTATCAGCGACATGGGGATATGCTCCTTGCCCAAGAACTCTTCCGGTATGACAGTGACTGTTGCGCCGGCGCTCTTGCCGATGCCAAGCGCAAGATGTCCGGCCGTTCTGCCCATTGCTACTGCTATGAACCAGCGTCCGGTCGTCTTGGCATCTTCCATGAGGTTGGATACTAGCTGTGTGCCCAGCGACCTTGCTGTCTCAAAGCCAAATGTCGGGATACCTTCAGGCAGCGGCAGGTCATTGTCTATTGTTTTCGGTATGTGGACAAAGCTTATGGTAAGCCCCCGCTTGTTCATTGCGTAATCCGCAACACATGAAGCCGTGTAGGCCGTATCGTCACCGCCTATAGTTATAAGATGAGTGACACTGAGCTCTATCAGCGCATCGACCACCCTGCGGAGGTCTTCCTCTTTTTTGGTCGGGTTGTACCTTGAGGTGCGTATCACGCTGCCGCCGTCCGAGTGTATACGGCTGACCATTTCTATCGTGAGCGGTACGACATTTTTCTCTCCCTTTGCAAGACCCGAGAAACCGTCATAGACTCCATAAACATCCCAGCCTGATTTTTTTGCTTCGATGACTGCGGAACTTATAACGCTGTTTATCCCCGGAGCTGGTCTGCCCCCGCATACTATAGCAAGCGTTTTCTGTGTGATCTCGGTCATATGGCAACTCCCCTTCCTCTTTCCTGCCTGTTTCCTGTCTGAGCGGCAAAACGAGTCAATCTCATTCTGATCTCTATATATGACGAGACGATTTACACAAGGCAGGGGGATAATTTCTCCTCCACCCTGATGATCGGGGCATTGTGTTTTAAGTAATATTTTACACGATGACGAGATAAATCGATAATACAAATCTTGCTGTTTAGTTACCGGGACTGAGTTTGAGTCTGTTTTGGGGATCAATGCCGCAAGCCCTTCATCAGGAAGCAAAGTCTTCGGAATGGTTCTGGAAACGGAGGCCATCTGGCAGCGGAGAATCTTTTTTGCTTTCTCCCCCCGACTTGAACTCTGATCTGGGGGCCCACTTTTTTTCATGTTCCGGCGCTTCGAAGAGGGCAGCAGGTTTTATTATGCCCTGTTTGAATTCCCTGTTGATGGAGTCCACGGCCGAGGCTACCCTGAGTTTCTTTTCATCTCCCCCGTTTTCTTCTTCGAAGAGAGCTGCCTGCCTTCCTGCGGAAATATCTGAAAAATTAGAAAGTATGACACCGCACTTTTTATATTTGTATCCCGGGATGAAGATCTCCTTCAACATCTTTTCAGCGCTGCTCATGAGGTCTGCGTCGAGGGATACGGGCCTTATAAAAGTTGTCTCGCGGCCGTTGGCATAAAATTTTTCCGGATCAAACCTGCTTGTCGATATGAAAACAGACATTTTCCCCGTCGTCTGCCTGGCCTTGCGCAGCTGTTTCGCCGCTGAGACCGTAAAACAGAGAAGTGGATCCAGCATCTCTTCGTATGTAGTTATGGGATTTCCGAACGAACGGGAGACCATTATAGACTTTGGAGGCCTGCCGCCGGTATCCAGTGCATATGCCTGATGGCCCTTGAGTTCCCATGACGTGTAGAGACTCATTATGCCAAAAGTCTTTTTAACCCACATCTCATCTTTTTTGATAAAATCCGCAGCTGTTTTTATTCCCGACTTATCCAATTTTGTGCTTATCTTACGCCCTATGCCCCATATGTCGGCACATTCAAATTGTGACATGAAACCCATATCCATATATCTCGCCCTGTCCATCCAGAAGACTCCCCCCGTCTCATCGTTTTTTTTGGCATATTCAGTTGCCAGCTTGGAAAGGGTCTTTGTAGGCGCTATGCCTATGGATACGGGAATACGGCATTTGTCCCATATGTCTTTCTTTATCATACGGCAGTAGGATAAAGGGTCTTTTACGTTTGATATCCCCATGTTGAAAAAGGATTCATCTATAGAGTATATTTCGACTGCATCTGTATAGAGTTTGATCCGGGACATAATTTCGGCAGATATCTCCTGGTATAAAGACATGTTTGTGGACCTGATGGCAACGCCGTTGAAAGCAAGCATGTTCCTTATCTTGAAATAGGGATCCCCCATTTTTACTCCCATTTTTTTGACTTCGTTGGAACGGGAGATCACACAGCCGTCATTGGAAGAAAGAACTACGACCGGCCGGCTGTCGAGGTCATTGTCGACCCGGCGTTCGCATGAAACAAAGAAGTTGTTGCAGTCAGCAAGGGCTATAGATCTTTCATGTATAAGATCAGAAGTTTTCATATTGTCATCTCCCGCTTTATATATGACCTGACAGTATATATAACATGCAGTAATCTGTCTGTCAACATTTAGTATAAACTGACAATTAAAATGTTCTATTCTGAATACTATTGCAATAAAAATTTATAATGGTCTTCGTTTTTCTCTCTCCTCCAATATGGGGCCGGAAGTGATAATATTAAAAGACTGTGACACATGACCAAGGAGGCATCTCATGGGCAGCACAAGGCTTGAGTTTCTTATCGTTGACCCGCAGAACGATTTCTGCGATCCAAAAGGCGCCCTCTACGTGCCCGGAGCGCGTGAGGACTCCGTCAGGCTTGCTGATACAATAAAGAGACTCAGGGATAAGGTCAGCCATATAAGCGTTACTCTGGACACACATCGTCTTATAGACATCGCCCACCCCATCTTCTGGATGGACCCTGAAGGCAGACATCCAAATCCTTTTACTCTGATCACAAAGGAAGACCTCAAAAAGGGACTTTGGCACACAACAGTGCCGGGGCACATGGAGAGGGCTGTAAGCTACGTGGAAGAGCTGGAAAAAAACGATCGCTACGTGCTCTGCATCTGGCCTCCCCACTGCCTTATAGGATCATGGGGACACAACATTGCAAAGCCTGTCTATGAAGCCCTGCTTGAGTGGGAAGAGCGCTTTTCTTTTGTCGACTACACCTTGAAAGGACTTAATATGTGGACCGAACATTATTCGGCACTCAAAGCCGATGTCGAGGATCCGGAAGATCCGTCCACCAAGCTCAATGAAAAACTTATAAAGCGGCTTCATGAAACAGACATCCTGGCCATATCGGGAGAGGCGCTTTCGCACTGTGTCGCAAACAGCGTCAGGGATCTGGCAGACAACTCGAACGGGGAAGACATCAAAAAACTGGTGCTGCTGACAGACACTACAAGCTCGGTAAAAGGATTTGAAAAATTAGGCGAAGATTTCGTTCTTGAGATGACCGGGCGCGGAATGCAGGTCTGCACATCAGATGAATTTGGGAGGAGCTTCTAATGGGGAAATTTTTTCGTGAGCCGGCAAGCGGGCTCAGCCATCTTGCAGGAGCACTGCTGTCAGTAGCAGGGCTGATCTTACTGCTCTATGCGGCCATAACTAACAGGGACGTCTGGCAGATAGTCTCCTTTTCGATATTCGGGGCAAGCATGATACTCCTGTATTCTGCAAGCGCTGCATATCACCTTGTCAATGCCTCCGAAAAAGCAATACGTATACTTCAGAAGATCGACCACAGCATGATATTCGTCCTCATAGCAGGGACATACACCCCGATATGCCTGACCCTGCTGAGGGGGCGGCTGGGCTACTGGCTTCTAGCCCTTATATGGTCCTGTGCCGCAGCCGGAATAGTTATGAAGATGTTCTTCTTTGATATACCAAGACTGCTTTACACCGGGGTATACCTGATAATGGGATGGATCGCGGTCTTTGTCATAGTACCCCTTTACAGGGCAGGCGGACCTCTTCCTCTGATATGGCTGCTCGCAGGGGGACTTTTCTACACAGCGGGAGGTATCATATATGCCATCAAAAAACCGAACATACTTCCGGGCTGGCTTGGCTTTCACGAACTCTTCCATATTTTTGTAATACTCGGAAGTACCGCTCACTATGTGATGATCCTACGGTTCTGCTGATACGGCATAAAAAGGCCGGGCTTCTGCCCGGCCTTTTTATCTTATCTCTCCATGTTCTTCGGAACTTTTGATCTCCAGGATCTTATTGCCGCTCCCTACAAATACTATTTTGGGAGAATGGAGCTCTGCCTCTTTGGAATCGACCTGGCAGTAAGCAAGTATTATCACCTTATCACCTGGCTGTACCAAGCGGGCAGCCGCACCGTTCACGCATATCACGCCGTTTCCGCAGTCCCCCTCAATTGCATATGTATCAAACCTGCTGCCGTTATCTATGTCGACTACGCTGACCTTTTCATATTCAAGTATGCCCGACGCCTCCATAAGATCCCTGTCTATCGTTATGCTGCCAACGTAATGGAGGTTTGATTCTGTTACTGTTGCCCTGTGTATCTTTGCTTTAAGCATAGTGATTATCATTTTGCTGCCCCTTCGAAGGTAAAGTTGTCTATCAGTCTCGTTTTCCCAATATAAACAGCAACTGCCGCAAGCACAGGCTTCTCTATCCTTTGGACAGGCCTTAGGTCAGATGAGTCCACTATTTCTGCATAATCTATCTTTGCGAGAGGCTCTGCAGATATTCCTGCAGTTATGATATCCCTTATCTTCACAGCATCTTTTTCTCCTTTTCTCATAAGCTCCTTTGCTTCACCGAGGCTTCGGGATATGGAGAGTGCGGCTTTTCTTTCCTCAGGCGAAAGGTAGAGGTTCCTCGAACTCATCGCCAGTCCGTCAGCCTCACGGACTATGGGACAGGAAACGATCTCTGTCCCGATGTTGAGATCTTTGACCATCCTCTTTATTATCGCGAGCTGCTGGGCGTCCTTCTCTCCGAAATACGCTCTGTTGGGCAGGACGATGTTGAAAAGCTTTGAGACTACCGTGCATACACCGCGAAAATGGCCCGGCCTTTTTGCTCCGCACAGTCCGTCGCCGAGTTCTTTTATGTCTACGAAGGCAAAGTTGTCAGATGGGTACATCTCCGATGGCTGCGGCGCGAAGATGAGTTCTGCACCGGCTTTTTCACAGACTTCTCTGTCATGCGCCATGTCACGCGGATATTTATCCAGATCCTCGTTGGGACCGAATTGGATCGGGTTTACAAAGATACTGACCACGACCATGTCATTTTCTTTTCTGGCCCTCTCTATAAGGCTCATATGTCCGGGGTGCAGATATCCCATGGTCGGTACCAGACCGACGGAGAAACCTCTTTTTTTCCAGTTCCCTATTAACTCTCTGACTTCCTGAACACTGCCTGATATTATCATTTTATCCTGTTTCACACCTTTCATTGTTCAGTTTTTCAAAATAAAAAAAAGCTGATCTATAGTTTTTCAATTATTTCCGGATCTATCGTGAAGGAGTGCTCCGCTGTCGGGAATGCTCCGTTCCTTACAGCTTCAGCGTATTTTCTTATCCCCTCTTGCATAGACGCCCCTGCGTCGGAGAATACTTTTACGAATTTAGGCCTCATATCCGGGAACATGCCGAGCATGTCGTGAAATACCAGCACCTGGCCATCGCATGAAGCCCCGGCTCCTATGCCTATCGTAGGTATAGACACTGCCTCGGTTATTTTTTGGGCGAGAGCTGCAGGAACGCATTCAAGCGTGATGGAAAATGCTCCAGCATCTTCCAGGCGTTTCGCATCATCGATCAGTTTTTTCGCTGCCTCCAGCTGACGGCCCTGGACTTTAAAACCGCCGAAAATATTTACTGACTGCGGGGTAAGTCCTATGTGTCCCATTACAGGGATCTGTGCCTTAACTATTGCCTTTACCCGGTCTATTACATCTGCTCCGCCTTCAAGTTTTACAGCTTCGGCATACCCCTCCTGGACGAGTCTGCCTGCATTCCTGACGGCTTGTTCTACAGATACCTGATAAGACATGAATGGCATGTCGGAGATCAGGAGAGCCTCGTCCCTTCCCCTTGAAACAGCTTTCGTATGGTGAATCATATCCTCCATGGTCACCCTCAGAGTGTCCCTGTATCCGAGACAGACCATCCCAAGTGAGTCTCCGACCAGTATTGCGTCTACATCGCATGCATCTGCAAGCCTGGACATAGAATAGTCGTAAGCAGTTATTACAACTAGCTTTCTCCCCTTTGACTTTGCTTCAAGAAATGTGGCTGTTGTTTTTTTCATGATCTTAGTCCTTTCATTTTTTCATTCAGGCAAGTGCATGATTTTTATTTTTTAAGAATTTCCAGCAATTCAGAGTTATCCCTTCCGGGATGCTTTACCCTCGAGAGTTCCGCCAGTCTTTTGGTGAGCAGACTGTAAATCAGCCTCTCCTCTTCTTCCAGAATATCCAGATGTTTCATGATCGTATCTGTGTCATTACGCTCTGCAGGTCCTGTAAGCGAGCCCGGCAAACCCTTTTCAGCTATGTTTTCGATGTTTCTTTTGATAAGGGGCAACATTGCCTCCAGAGCTTCTTCCCCTGAAACTCCGCATCTTCCAAAGGCTTCCGTGCCAATGCTCAGAAGCGCTGTGACCAAGTTTGAGACCATTACGTTCGAAGCATGATAGAGGTGTTTTTGGTTTTTGTCTATGACAAAGGTTTTGTTGCCCATGCAACGGAAGAGATCCCTGACTTCATCCAGCTTATCTTTTGATCCTTCTATGGTAAAGCATGCTTTCTCCACATCTTCGAAATCGCCGTCTCTTCCGCTGAAGGCAAACATCGGATGGACAGAGCAGCCATAAGAGCCTTTTGCCTCTATACCTTCAAAGACTTCAGAGGAGAGCACCCCGCTGAGATGGCATATTATCCTGCCCCTGATATCGTATTTTCGCAGATCTTCCCAGATTTTCCCGATAACTCCGTCAGGAGTCGAAACAATTATCATGTCGGAGGAGGCAGCAAGGTCAGACAGAACAGTAAAGGCATTGGATGATGTTATTTCAGCAGCTGAAATAGCTGAATTCATACTGCGGCTCATGTAACCAGAAATTTCGATCCCCTTGCTGCTAAAATACGCCCCGAGGGAAACACCGGCTTTTCCTGCTCCAATGAACCCAATACGCATTTTCTTTTCTTTATCCAATCGGACCATCCCCCTCTCATTTTCAGAAAATATCTTTTGCCGGGGCTAATTCGGAAACAATAGCACAGACAATGCCGGAGAGGCAACGTTTATGTTAAATGCAGAATGTAAGTATATCAAAGGGGCCGATCCCTGAGGATCCGCCCCTTTGAATAATTAATTATCTGATGTGTCTGATCCTTATGCTCTGCGCTTATCAGGAATGAACCATGCTATCGCCATAAATAATACACCCATTACAAGGAGTCCGGCATATCCTATTTCAGTCACAGAAGGATATTTGTCGGAGATCTTAAAGAGTGTCAATTTTCCGAAGTTGAAGGCTTTGAATATTCCGGTCGCCTCGAAGCTTCCGTACATAAGGGAGAATATCAGCGCTCCGACTATGCCTCCAATCGCGATCATAAGCGCCTGTTTATAGACATTGGTACCTATGGCAGCAAAGGATGTTCCAGGGCATGAGCCCACCATTCCGAATCCTACTCCAAAGATAAGACCACCGATGATCACTCCAAGATGCATCGTCTTGACGCTTAGGTGTGATAGGTTGAGTATCCCCAACATGTTGAAAGCGAAAAGCAGCACATTGGAAAGTCCTATTGCAAAGAGTATGATCTTAAAAATCGTATAGTCTTCGAGTCTCAGCATCTGGCGCATTTTGACAGGACTTGCGGCATCAGCCAGATACAGTGCGGCTCCAAATAAAGCTCCTGTTACAAGACCGATAAAAAGATCCATTCTGATACCCCCTATCCCAGTTTTTTCAACGCTTTGGCTACGGGGATCGCCACAGCAAAGGCACACGCCCCGAATACAAAACCGCTTATGCTTCCCTGCATGATACCGCTCATCATGTGGCCGCTCGTACAGCCGTCCGCAAGTCTGGCACCGAAGACGAAGATAAAGCCACCCAACAACTCACGGATGTAATATTTCTCAAAGGCAGACTTTGGTCCTGGCGCTCTGAGAGCATCCTGCGACATCTTTTTCCTCTTATTGGGATCCATGCTCCAGGCGATGAATCCTCCAAGTGGGATAGCAAGCAGAAATACCATCGGGAAGTTGAGCGGTTCTTTTATCTCTTTTGCAAGAGTCCCTTCACTTTTGTCATAATATGGATTAGTACTGCGGTAGCCGCTCTTGCGTGAACTGTCTTCTGTAATTACCGAGGGATCGACAGCACTGTGGATCATTCCTCCTATCATCGAAAACTGAGTCGAGACTCCGACCGGTTTGATAACGAGGACTGAAACCGCAAAAACAAGTCCCAGAAAAATCGCTTTGAATACCCAACCACTGGAATTTTCACTCATATTCATTTCCGCCTCCTTTGTAGTGGTGTAAATTAATACAATATTTATTTACACAGATATTATATGCTATGCGGATATCACTGTGTGTGACCAAGTCACACAAAAGTTGGTCCAACAATAGGTAAAAACACCGACTTCGGCACATTCTCTCAACTTTTAACCTCTGCTTCTGAAATTGATCTTGGGCAAGAGCTTCCGAAGGAAAAATGAAGTAAAATCTGTTTCAGAAGATAGTTTGAAAAATTATCATTGGGAGTGATCCTATGTATACGAGTCACGAGGTATCAGGACTCTCATCACGTGATCACTGATGTATTGATAAGGAGAAAGAACCAGCTTCTTTCATCCGTATTTCTTGTTCTCATACTTATGATAGCCGCTTCGATAATTATGTACGGGATCGAACACGAGGCACAGCCAGAGGTATTCAAAAACGCCTTTTCAGGTTTCTGGTGGGCTAACTCAACTCTTCTGACAGTAGGTTACGGCGATATATATCCGGTCACCAGCCTCGGAAAGGTGATTGGCATAATCCTGACATTCCTTGGAGTAGGGATGGTGGCTATACCCACAGGCATACTCTCCGCAGGGTTCATTGAGCATCTAAGCGAGATAGAAGATCCGTGTGCAGCCAGGGATCACGAATATTGTCCCAACTGCGGGCATAAAATTAAAAAGTAGGAAATTAACCCCGAGGCTGCTACTTGGCCAGTCCGTAGACTTTGCTGACCTCCTGAACAAAAATTATCCCCTTTCCTGGTTTTTCAATATCCAGCTTTTCACCGATAGAGGTGATTATTGCGTCAGCATCTTTCTTCTCTGAGATTATCAGTACTATTTCTTTTTCCGGTTCTATATCCATGAAAAACAATTTGCTTGTCTCGTGGATCCCTGACCCCCTGGCGTTGATTATCGTACCTCCCCTTGAACCTGCGGCAGTGGCTGCATCGATGACCTCTTCAGCTTTGCCTTTTTCTACTACGACTGTGATAGCACAGTACATTGCCTCTTCCCTTCTTTCTTCAATATCCGTCTCCGTTGCTTTACATCCAACAGAACCGATCATCTCGCTTACTGCTGTAATAAAAGCTATCCCATGGTTTGGCTTATCAAAATTAAACTTAGTATCAAGAGCTTCCAGGACAGATCTGGCTGTCTTTTTATTAGCTCCCATCATTATTATTTCTTTTCGGATCTCTGACAGACCCAAAAATTCGGCCATGGAATTGTTTGCCGTCCCTTTTGCCAATAGTATCGTTCCTCCGGTGATACCGGATTTTTTGGCTGCCTGCATTATCTTGCTGCCCTTCCCGAAATTCACTATTACCCAAACGAGCTCAAAGCATGCTCCACCTGTGTTATTTACCATCACTTTTCAGACCTTCTTTCTTTGATTTCATCTGAAAGACCGCACCCAGGAGCTGAAGTGCTATTATCGGAGTCATGGCTACCATGGCGATCACGCCGAAGCCGTCCGAGAGGATGCTTGCCGTCTCTACTGCATCAGCGACCCCATGTGCAAAAGCCAGCACAAATGTAGCAGTCATTGGCCCCGATGCAACACCGCCTGAATCGAACGCAATACCGATAAAAAGCCTTGGGACGTAGTAGGACATCACGATTGATATTATGTAACCCGGAAGCAGGAAATGCCACAAATCTATTCTTGGGCTGAGAATATTGATCACAGCAAGAGCTACAGCAGAGCCAACTCCGATGCTCAGTGTTCCCATTACTAGGCTCCTTCTTACATAACCGCTCGTAACATTTTCTATCTGATGAGTAAGTACGTAGACTGCAGGTTCAGCTAGCACAGTGACAAGTCCGAGAATGAATCCGACAGATATGACATAAATTTTGTTTTCTATGAGGGTGAGATCCCGACCTATGATGCTTCCTACCTCCATGAACCCTCCGTTGACGCCCACAAGGAAAAGAACCAGGCCGACGAAGGCAAAAATAATCCCGCTTGCTATCTTTCTTACAGCTTTGTGTGATAGTCTGAAGGAGATTTTCTGAAATACTGCGAAGATAAGAATGATCGGGAAAAGCGCCAGGAATACTTCCCATGAAACAGTCGGAAGTATTTCAGCAAAATGGCCCATTATTGATACGGAACCCGAATGAGTTTCAGGAAGGATCCCTGTCAGTTTCTCCGTTTTTGACAGTATCCCAAGCAGCATTACCCCTATAATCGCCCCCACAGAAGCTATGCCTACCATGCCAAAACTGTCGATTTCAGAAAACTTGCTGTCTTTTTTTAGCGCAGAGACCCCCGCTGCCAGAGCGAGAATGAAGGGAACAGTAACAGCTCCCGTTGTCGCGCCTGAGGCATCAAAAGAGATCGCCATAAATTCATTCGGCGTGAAATAAGCAAGCAAAAATACAATAAGATAAAGAACAGTAAATATCTTGTTGATGGCTAGATTGTACAGTATCCTTATAAAACCCAGGGCCAGCATAAGTGCTATTCCTGCCGATACGACAAGGACAATATCATTTTTTTCTATGTTGCCGGAAGTCACATTTTCCACCTGTTGAGCAAGTATGTGGAGATCGGGCTCTGCCACTGATATAACAAAACCAAGTATCAGAGCCGCTGTGATCACGATCGGAAGGCTGTTGGTCTTTGCAATAGAAGCGCCCATAAGATTGCCTATCTGCGTTATCCCGATGTCGACCCCGAGAAGAAACACTGTCAGACCTGCAACGATCAAAAGCGCGCCCACAATAAATCTTATATAAAGGTCAGCGCCAAGGGGAGTGATGGTGAAGTTCAAAATGGTGACTATAATCGTTATCGGCAGGACCGCCAGGAGGACCTCCATGAGTTTCTCGGTAAGCACATTCAAAAGATAAAACTCCCCTCCGGGCAAGTAGTTCTTTCTGGGTCTGCATAAAGACCTGACTCATAAATAATGCCTTACTGATTATAACAAATAGTGCCGAGTAAAAGGATCCTGCTGCTTTCCGTTATGTGGTAAAATTTGAACATCAAGATCAACTATTCTGTAAATTAAAAAAGAATGTATAATTGCTTTAGATTACAAATTTAACGAGCAGACAGAGAGTAATGATCTTCACCACACTACCCCTGGACTCTTTATGCAGGTGATGAGATGGAAAAGCCGTTTAAATTCACGGAAAGGCAGTGCCGTGAATTTATTGAAAAGGCTTCAGAACTGATCTTCTGTGCCGACATGGATGGCAATCTGATCTATGTCAACAAGTGCTGGAAAGCAAAGCTCGGTTACAGCGAAAAAGAGGCCTGCCTGATGACCGTGTGGGATGTGATACACCCGGATCATCTTGAAAGATGCAGACAGTATTTCGTCCTTATCAAGGAAGGCAAAGCACCCGATCCTGAAAAAGAGAGCATCGAAACAACATTCATCTCAAAGGCAAGAGAACCTTTAAAGGTTGAAATGAACGCCGGCTGTCTCCTTGAATGCTGCAACGGGCAAAATGTCATAATGTGCTCCTTCAATGACATTTCCGCCAGGTCAAAGGCTGAGGAAAGGATCACATACCTGGCCGGACTCGTCGAACAGAGCGACGATATGATAGCCTTCAAAGACCTGGACCTTAAGGTAGTCGCCGCAAATGATTCGTACGCAAAACTGTCCGGCCATTCTTCGGCCCGGGATATCCTGGGAAAGAACTGTGCCGAAATTTTCGGGTTTTCGCCGGACGCGGATCCCGGGAAATTTTATCTGGAACGGGATATGGAGGCGCAGCAACTCAAACCGGGAGATTACCTGCTCGTAGAAAACATCATCGACCTGCCGAAATTCAAAGACAGGCACATCATCTCAAAAAAATTCCCCGTATATAACTCTGCCAGCAATTTGATTGGGACAGGAGACATAATAAGGGAGACGACAGAGTTCAAAAAGACCCAGACAAGACTCTACGAAAGCCAGCAGCACTTCAAGCTTCTCGTTGACCAAATGCTCCATGGGCTGGCCGTTCATGAAATCATTTGCGACGATAGCGGCAGTCCCTATGATTACAGGTTCATCGGCATAAACAAAAAATTTGAGGAACAGACGGGCCTCAGGGCAGAGGATGTTATAGGAAAGACCGTTCTGGAAGTCCTGCCCAACACAGAGAAGGTCTGGATAGAGAAGTACGGAAGGGTAGCGCTTACAGGTGAACCGATCCAGTTCGACAGCTACTCTGCCCATTTCGACAAGTGGTACCGCGTATCATCATACTCACCCAAATACGGGCAATTCGCAGTCGTGTCAGATGACATCACGGAGAGAAAGAAACTTGAAGAGGCTCTCTATATCGAGAAAGAACAGATCGAAAAGACCCTTCTCTCCGTGGGTGACGGTGTGATCTCCACCGACAAGAACGGAAGGATAACATTAATGAACAAGGCAGCTGAAAACCTTACCGGGAGGAAGCTGAAAAATGTTTTGGGAATGAAGATAAATGAGATTTACGACATAAGGGACGATACGACAAAAGACAAAATGCCGTCACATTTTGAAAAAGTTCTCCAAAAAGGTGAGCAAATAAACGACCGGGACCATAAACTCCTGATATCCAAAAACGGGAATGAACTCCTCATCGAATACTCTGCTGCCCCCGTGAGAGACAAAAGGGGAAATGTGACGGGAATGATCCTTGTCTTCAGGGACAGTACGGAAAAAATAGAAAGGCTGAAGCAGGTGGAGTACCTGAGTCTCCATGACCACATGACCGGCCTGTACAACAGGAGATACATGCATGATTCGATAAAAAGGCTTGACACAAGACGAAACCTTCCCTTTTCAATGATCTATATGGATCTGAACGGACTGAAGCTGATCAACGACTCCCTCGGGCATGAGATGGGAGACAGGCTCATAGTCTCTGTAGCGAATGTGCTCAGAGATATGCTCCGGAGCGACGACATTGTGGGGCGGCTGGGCGGTGATGAATTCCTGATCCTCCTTCCACGGACGGACAACGAGGGTGCCGAAAAAATATCGGAAAGGATACTCAAAGCAATTTCCGAAACTAAAGCAGGCTCCCTGGTACCCTCAGTAGCGGTCGGATCTGCAGTTAAAACAGAAGAGGACCAAAATATCTATGATGTACTTAAAAGAGCTGAATCTTCGATGTACAGAAACAAATTGAAGAGCGGAAAAATGATGAGAAACACGATCGTTGAAAATCTGATCAGGCTGACAGAGAGCAAACATGCCGCGGTCCAGGATCATTCAAAACGGGTCATGGGTTTCTGCGAAAGGATCGCCAATGCTATGGATCTCTCTGACAGAGAGACGGCTGATCTCAAAACTACAGCCCTGCTCCACAACATCGGCGAGATCGTTATACCTGCGTCTTTGCTCAACAAACCCGATAAACTGACCGAAGAAGAGTACGAGCAGATAAAGATGCATTCGGAGAAGGGCTATCAGATATTGAAGTCAATAGACGAATACGCAGCGCTTGCGGAATCTGTCCTCCAGCACCATGAAAGGTGGGACGGCAAGGGGTATCCGGAGGGACTGAAAGAAGGCGACATACTGCTCCATTCAAGGATAATCAACGTGGCAGACGCATATGAGGCAATGACTTCTGACAGGCCTTATAAAAGAGCGATAAGCCGGGAAGAGGCTATAGAGGAACTCAAAAAGTGCCGCGGCAAGCAGTTCGACCCGGATATCGTGGATATATTCATTGACAAGGTCCTTTTGAAAAAAGAGAGTCCCGCAGACACAGCCATTTGCTGATCGTGGATCCGCTGCGGGACCTTAAACAATTATGAGATCAAGACCGGGCCGGAACACATTTAGGATGTTCCGGCCCGTCTCTTAGCTTCTTGACCCGGCTTTCAGGCTGATTTTATTTCGTTTTAAGCTGCCTGACTACGTCGATCACCGTTCCGTCGCGCCACTCAACGACTCCTATGATGCGGTCTTCCGTAGCGACGGGGTCTGTCGGGCCGGACATCTTGTGCGCCCTTGAAACGAGTTCGTCCATCGAGACAAGCGGGAGTCCCTTTACTGCTGAGCAGGCATCAAGAAGATCCTTCCTCTTGGGATTGATCGTTATACCGTACTCCGTGACTATCGCATCCACTACCTCACCCGGAGTTGTAACACTGTAGACATTGTCAGTGACACACGGGATGCGTCCGCGGAGGAGAGGCTGGGCTATTATCGTAAGCTTGGCTCCGGCGGCTGTATCCTGGTGTCCGCCTGTCCCGTGCAGCAACGCTCCGTCGGCCTCGGTGTTTACGTTGGCATTGAAGTTTACATCGACCTCAGTCGCTCCGAGGATAACGACGTCAAGCATGTTGACAGCTGCGCCCGAGTTCCATGGGTTGGCGTACCAGTCGGCCGATATTTCGATGTGCTTCGGGTTTTCCCCTATAGAACGGACGGCTTCAAGGTCAAAGGACTGGACGTCCATCAGCCTTTCTACCAATCCCTCTTTGAGGAGTTCAACGAAGTAGCCCGTGATGCCTCCGAGGCCAAAGCTGCCTTTGATGCCCTTCTTTATCATGGCTTCCTTCATGAATGCCGTGACTGCAAGGGGTATGCCGCCCGCACCGGTCTGGAAGGAGATGCCTTCCTTGAAGTAAGGGCTGGCCTCGATCAGCTCTGAAGCATATTTTGCTATGAGCAGACGGAGGGGGTCCCTTGTCACTTTCGTGGTTCCTGAAACTATCCCCGCGGGGTCACCGATGCTCGGCACTTCGACAACTATGTCGACGTTCAGCTGTGACATCGATATAGGAGCCGCCGGATATGGCTGCAGATTGTCTGTTACTGCAATGACACAGTCGGCATACTGGGCATCCGTGAAGGCGTATCCAAGCGATCCGCATGCGGACTTACCCTGGGTGCCGCAGATATTTCCATACTTGTCGGCTGTCGGAGCGGCTATGAAGGCCACGTCTATGTGGACATCTCCTGAAATGACCGCCCGGGGGCGTCCGCCGTGACTTCTCAATACTACAGGGACATCCATTCCCCCCTCAGATACAAGCTGTCCTATCGGCCCGTTTACAGATCCCATTATTCTGGAAATGACACCGTTTTTGATGTGTTCGATCAGTTTTTTATGTACACCGAAGAGGGCTGTCGGGAAGAGGGTCAGGTTTTTGATCCCCATCTCCGCGCAGGCATCGATGACCATATTGACGACATAGTCGCCGTTACGAAGGTGGTGGTGGAATGATACCGTCATTCCGCTTTTAAGTCCGGAAGCGGCGATCGCAGCCTTGATGTCGCTTACGCGCTTATCGGTGCATGTACTGTCGATGCAGCGGATCTTTCCGCCTGCCCTGTACCCTTCAGGCTTTAAGGCAAATGCGCCCTGAAAGAGCTTTGTTTTGCCGTATCCTTCAATAAATTCAGGTATCTCTCGGCCCAGTGCGTTCTTCGCCATCTTACCTCACCTCCAAAAGTCCGGCCTTGACAAGAGTGTATTCGGCTCTCTTGACGACCGGGATATCGACCATTCTTCCGTCGACAGAGACTGCGCCCTGGCCGCGCTCCGCAGCTTCCTTCGCTGCCGCTACTATCTTGAGGGCCTTCTCTATTTCCTGCTCCGTCGGGTTGAAGACATCATGTATGATCGGTATCTGGTTTGGATGGATGACGCTCTTTCCTTCAAAACCAAGCTGTTTTATGAATTCCGTCTCTTTGCGCAGTCCCGCGTCATCTGTGACCCTGGGGAAGACTGTATCGATCGGGTCAACACCGGCTGCCCTGGCGGCAAAGACAAGCATGCGGCGGGCCCAGTCAAGCTCGGTCCCTTCGCTTGAGCGGTTCGTCTTGAGGTCTGCCGTAAGGTCTTCTCCGCCCGGGATTATCGCTGCAACGCGCGGAGATGCCGAAGCTATGTCAAATGCATTCCAGATCCCCCTTGCAGTTTCAAGCAGACAAAATATCTTTGTTCGTCCGACAGGTATGCCGTTTTTATCCTCAATTATTGAGAGTTCTTCATCGATCATCCTGACTGTATTAGCGTCATCGACCTTGGGCGCCCTTACTCCCTGAAGCACCGGGAAAGGAACAACGGCCGCGAGGTCGTCCTTCCAGTACTCGGTGTCAACTCCGTTGATGCGGACTGTTACCTCACAGCTGCCGAATTCACCCTGCCTGAGGAAATGCTGGACAAGTATGCGGGCCGTGTCCTTTTCAGCCATTGCTACGGCATCTTCCAAATCGAGTATCAGACCGTCCGAACCGAAGAGATACCCTCTTGTGAGCATGTTTGGATTGTTGCCCGGAAGGTACAGCATCGTACGGCGCATTACCTCTCACCTCCCATAAGCCTCTTTACAGCGGCCTCCACCCTTGCACCCAAAACTATGTCCAGGGCACCGTTGTCCTGGATCGAAATGTCGATATCCTTTACTCCCATGGAAGCGATTACTTCATAGACCTTTTTTTCCATGGCTGATCTGAATCTTGCCGCACTGCTTCCGGCTATCTGTATTTTTACACCGTCACCCTGAGCTGCTTCAGAGACCGTTACGAGACAGTCCATTGATTCCAGAGTCCCGGCCTGAGCTGTATTCATGGTATCTTACCTCCCTGTTGATGTCATGGAGAAACGGCCCGCCTGCCCCTCTCAACCGAGAGCTGGGAAGGCAGGCCGTTTATTTGTTTAGTTTTTTGATCTTTTAGTTTTGCTGCTTGACTGAAACTGCAAAGCTGACTTAATTTTAGGATTTAATCGTTGAATCCTATGAGGCTGGCCTCATCCCATGCACACATCTTGCGGACTTTTGCCTTCGCCGCTTCGAGCTTCTCTCCCTTGAATGCGGGATCGATCTTGCCGGCTATTGCTGCCGCCATGTCGATGGTACTGGCTGCGTTCTTCTCCCAGTCGGGATCGCCGCGGAAGTCACGGAGAACGTCGTATGTAAGTGTCCCCGGCTTGTTTTCAACCAGGACTTCGCCAAGAGCCTTCTCTATCTTCTGGGCTGCTTCGTCAAGGCCGAGGTATTCGAGCATCATCTTTGATGTCAGCACCATTGCGCTCGGGTTTACCCTGTACTGGTGAGCATATTTCGGCACGGAACCGCTGCTGGGTTCAAAGAGGGCAGCATCCTTGCCTATGTTTCCGCTAGGGGCAAATCCCAGGCCGCCGGTAAGCTGTGAAGCTTCGTCAGAGAGGATGTCTCCGAAGACGTTGCTTGCGACTATTACGCTGTAATCCTGCGGGTTCTTGATCAGCCACATTGCTGTAGCGTCGGCGTTCTCTTCGATGCCTTTGATGCCGTACTGCTCGTATTCCTTTGCGATCTCGAGGAATACTCTCTTCATCATTCCGTCTGTCTCGCGGATGACGTTTGCCTTGTTGCAGCAGTGAACGGTCTTGCGGCCCGTAGCCTTCGCATATTCAAAGGCTGCGCGGATTATGCGCTCGCAGCCGTCTTTGGAGAAGACGCGCCATGAAACTGCTACTTCACGGCCCTTGAATCTCTCCATGCCCTTGTGCAGGTCAAACATAGCTTCCGGAAGCGGGTAGAATTCGACTGCCGCGTAGAGGTCTTCTGTGTTTTCACGGAAGAGGACGATGTCGATGTTGGGGTCGTTAGCAAGAGGAGTTCCGATCCCGGGAAGTTTCTTCGCAGGACGGAGGTTGATGTAAAGGTCAAAGAGCTGGCGCATCTGGAGAATGGCTGACTTGAATCCCTTTACCCCGGCCTTTGATGTGATAGCTGCCATGAGTGTCGCGTCTGTCTCACGGATCGATTTGATGGTTTCGGGCGGGACTGTGTTGCAGCGGGGATCGCCTTCGCCGAATTTCTTGTTTGATTTTTCCCACATGCACCAGCCTAGGTCGGCACGGACCCAGTCGATGGGAAGATTGAGGGATTCGAGGACCAGAAGCGCGCCCTCCATCATGTCGAATCCGGAGTCGTCCCCGGCCATGTAACACACCTTGTAGCGGTCCTTCTGTTCCTTCACTTTCAGAGCATTGCCTGACATATTATTTCCTCCTCTTGATTTTTACTTTTTATTTGATAACTGTCCGGTCCATGTTTGCATAAAGCAAGATCCTGCTTAAGATCCCGACCGGACAGCCTAAAACCTGCGATACCTGACTTCTGTCAGGCCTTAGGCGAGTCCCAGTGATTTCTTGACGTGTGGGATAAGTCCGCCGTCTTTGATCAGTCCCTGCACAAACTCAGGGTATGCGGGGAACTTGAACTCTTTTCCGCCTGCGATGATCACTCCGCTTTCGAAGTCGACTTCTACCTCGTCGCCCATGCTGATGGCGTCAACTGCCTCGGGGCATACGATGATCGGAAGGCCTTCGTTGAAGCAGTTGCGATAGTAGATGCGTGCGAAGCTCTTCGCGATGATGACTGCGATGCCGCGCTCTTTAATGCATGTGACCGCCTGCTCGCGGCTGGAACCGCAGCCCCAGTTTTTGCCGCCGACGATTATGTCGCCCGGTTTTGCGTTCTTGTTGAACTCCATGTCAAGGTCTTCAAGAGCGACCTTCGCCATGTCGGCGCGTTCCTTGATCGTGTAGGTGTACTTGCCGGGGAAAATAACGTCCGTGTTTACGTCGTCTCCGTATTTCCAAACTTTACCTTTGACAGACATGTTAAAGCGCCTCCCTCGGATCGGAGATCTCGCCCTTTAAGGCGGATGCTGCGACCATCATCGGGCTTGCAAGGTAGATGAAGCTGTCCTTGTCGCCCATGCGGCCCTTAAAGTTACGGTTTGCTGTGCTGATGGCTGCCTCTTCAGGCGCAAGGATGCCTTCGTGGTTACCCATGCATGGTCCGCATCCCGGGTTGCAGATGACGCATCCGGAATCGAGGAATATGTCGAGAAGTCCCTCTCTCATTGCCTGGCGGTAGACTATCCAGGAGGCGGGGATGACTATCGTACGGACTGCGACTTTCTTGCCCTTAAGGATCGCTGCAGCCGCGCGGAGGTCTTCAATACGTCCGTTCGTGCAGCTTCCGAGGAACGCCTCGTGGATCTTTGTGCCCTTGACTTCGCTGATCGGGGCATAGTTGTCGACCTTGTGCGGTTTCGCCACGCCGGGTTCGATGTCGCCGAGGTCATAGTGGTACTCAGCTGCGTAGACTGCGTCGTCGTCTGCCCAGAGGGGCTCCCAGCGGTCGCACTTCGCGTTGTCCCTGATCGCGTCGAGGACCTTCTGGTCGGGTCTGCAGACGGCGTTCTTTGCTCCGAACTCTATGCCCATGTTGCAGAGGGTCATCCTCTCAGCGATGCTCATGTTGTCGATACCTTCGCCGTGGAACTCTACGCTCATGTAGTCGGCTCCGTCAGCCTTTACGTCTCCGATGAACTTAAGGATGAAATCCTTTGCGGAAACGCCTGGCTTGAATTTGCCTGTGACTACAACTTTCATGCTTTCGGGGACCTTGAACCAGATCTTACCTGTCGCCCATGCCGCTGCCATCTCCGAACGCCCGATACCGGTCGAGAATGCGCCGTAGGCTCCGTATGTGCAGGTGTGGCTGTCGCTTCCCACCATGATAAGTCCGGGGAGAGCGAAGCCTTCCTCGCACATCTTCTGATGGCACACTCCGCCGTCGCTGGTCACGTCGTAGAAATGCTTGATGCCCTGCTCTGCGGAGAACTCACGGACTTCCTTGTGGTTCACCGCGTGGTCGCTGGAAGGTGCCGGGACTGCGTGGTCAAGGATAAAGACTATGCGCTCGGGCTTCCATACGTTCTTAACGCCAATTTTCTTGAATGTTCTTGCGATCGGAGCCCCGTTGTCGTGGCTCATGCACCAGTCAGGTTCGACTGTTACGACCTGGTTGGCTACTACGTCGTAGCCGGCCGCCCTGCCAAGTGCCTTTTCGGCAAATGTCTTGCCCATCTTACTTTCACGCTCCCTGTATAAATATATTAAAAGCTTCTGATATTTATCTGCGTTGCTTATCTTAAGAGCAAAGCGGCCGTCATTTGTCTTTTTTGATACCGGGCGGCCGCTTTGCTCTTTATCTGCTTACTTCTTCGCGGCTGCCTGGGCCTTGAGGTATTCCATAAGGCCGCCTGCCTGCATTATGTCGTTTTCAAGGTCGCTGACCGCGTCGCCGTGGAATTCATGCCCACTGGTCACATCCTTGATGGTACCCGTTGAAAGTTCAACTTCGAGCTGGTCGCCGTCATTGATCTTTCCTTCTTTGATGGCATCTGAGATCCCCTTTACAAAGAGGACCGGATAGCCGTTGTTGATGGCGTTGCGGTAGTAGATACGTGAGCATGTCTCGGCAAGTACTACAGGAATGCCGGCATATTCAAGGCAATAGACCGCGTGCTCACGGCTTGAGCCGCATCCGAAGTTTTTCCCGGCTACTACAAAATCTCCGGGTTTTACTTCCTTGGCAAAATGCTCTTTGCCGGGGTAGTACTCGAATGCATACTGCGGCATGTTTTTGGGATCTGTCTCAGCAAGATATTTGTTGTGGTAGATGAGGTCAGTATCGACGTCGTCACCGAATACCCACGCTCTGCCCTTGAGAATTTCGCTCATGTCAATCTTCCTCCTCTAGCCCAGAATGTCCCTGGGATCTGTGATGACGCCTTTGACTGCTGTTGCCATTGCAGACATAGGGCTCATAAGATAAGTGTGGCTTCCCTTGCCTACCTTGCCGATGAAGTTGCGGTTCGTGGTCGAGCATCCGACATCTCCGCTGGGAAGAGCACCGTAGTGTTCAGCTGTACAGAGTGCGCAGGTCGGGTTGGTGAAAACGATGCCTGCTTCGAGGAACTTCTCGATCATTCCTGCCTTCGCGCATGCAAGCTGTACTTCAGTCGTGCTGGGGGTGATTATAGTGCGGACCTTGGGGCTGACTTTACCGCCGCCTGCGATCAGAACGTCATAAGCTGCCTTGATATCTTCAAAACGCCCGTTAGAGCAGGATCCGATGTGGACCTGGTCTACCGCTGCTCCTGCAACTTCCCTGACCGGCTTCACGTTGTCCGGGGCATCCGGGCACGACGCAAGAGGTTCAAGGTTGGTGACATCGTACTTTAGGACCTTGCAGTATTCAGCGTCAGCATCTGCCGAAAGCTCTTTCACTCTCTGCTCTACTTCGGGTCCGGCGCGCTCGACGAGCCACTTCAGGACTTCTCCGTTCGGCATGATGATAGGAACTTTTCCGCTCATCTCCGTGACCATTGAACAGAGGGTTATGCGGTCTGCAAGGGTCGAATTTTCGATCGTCTCACCTGTGAATTCAACTGCAAGGAAGTCCATTCCGCCGGCGCCAAGGTCTCCGACGATGTGGGTGAGGAGGTCTCTCATGCAGACGCCCTTCTGGAATTTTCCCGTTACTTCGATCTTCATCGTTTCGGGAACGCGGAACCAGTTCGTACCGTTGATCCAGGAAGCTGCGATGTCTGAGTTCCCGACGCCTGTCGCAAAGGCGCCAACGCCGCCCAGGAGATTCATGTGGCTGTCTGTTCCGAGGACCACATCGCCGGGTTTGATCATTCCGGCTTCAAGCATTACGTGCTGTCCAATGCCGTGGTTGATGTCGAATACGCGCTTGATGCCCTGTTTCTTTGCGAATTCGCGGATTATTTTCTGGTTTGTGGAAACCTTCTCGGAATGGGAAGGTGCCTGGAGGTCAAAAGTAAATGCGATCTTTTCCGGATCCCATACTTTTGCGTCAGCGCCCATTTCCTTCTCGAACTGCAGTACGCAGTTTGCTCCGCCGAAGTCGCGTGCAGTCGACCAGTCGATCTTGCACCATACGCGGTCTCCAACTTTTACGGGTTTACCTGCTGCCCGTTCCATGATCTTGACTATTGCTGTCTTGCCCATGTCGGTTATCCCTCCGTTTTTTTGAAGCTGCTTATTTCATTCCAAGGAACGACTTCACGCTCTCAAAGTTCATAAAGTCGGCCTTGTTTACCATTACGCCTTCCGGGCTGCGGAGAGTTCCGTCACCCTCGTGTGCGTGGTTTGCAATAATGTGTCCTATCTCATCGGGGCATCCGTTGCGAAGCGCAATAACGGTACCTGAGAAGGGATGGCGAAGGTTCTTGCCCATTGTCGATTTGACTGTCTCGCCCGCTGCGTTCTTCTCGTACTCGACAAGCTTGCCTACGTCGTGGAGCAGTGCCCCTGCGACGAGAAGGTCGTTGTCCATCATGAATTTGGGATCCTTTACAGGATAGATGGCGTTAAACTCATCCATTGATTTCTTTGCGATGCGTGTTACTCCCTTTACGTGGTCCAGATATGAGAAGGGGCAGTTGGGGATAAGAAGGGTAAAGGGGATCTTATCCATGTCATCGGGCTCCCAGCCTCCGGTCTTGAGTGCATCGACGTAGGAAGCTACGACCTTGTCCTGCATACCCTTATCCTTGATCCACTCGATTTCAGGGAACAGCTCTCTGATTCTTTTCTCCATGATGATTCCTCCTGTTTTTCTATTGTTTTTCCGAGTTGCCTTTTGCTCTATGTCCGGCCGGCCCGCAGTTACTGGGCCGCAATGCCCTTATGAAGTGTTTTGTATATCCTGTCGATGTGGTTCGACGCCATTTCTCTGGCCAGTTCAACGTTATGGTCGAGAATAGCCTCGTACATCTCACGGTGTTCGGCGAGGAAGGCTTCCTTGTCATCCAGGAGGTTGTAGATCTTGTCGTGAGTAGCCATTATCAGATCAAAATTCATCCTGGTTATGTTTACGAAGACAAAATTATGTGTCGCCTCCGCAAGCGCAAGGTGGAAGTCAAAATCCGACTGAGCCCTCTGGTTTGGATCTCCCAGTCTCTTTTCTGTGGAGGTCAGCACCCGCAGCAGCCTTGTCAGATCAGATGAAGTTGCCCTCATTGCGCTTTCGGCCGCTATTGCGGGGTCGAGGATCCTCCGGGCCTCCATAAGCTCAAGCACTGCAGAGTCCTCAAGGCAAATATTTTTTTCGTCTTCTGCGGGGGGTTTGGGATGGCGGACAAAACGGCCCTTCCCGGGTACAGATTCGATCAATCCCAGCAGTTCCATCACTCTGAAGGCTTCCCTCAAGGAGCTTCTGCTTACGCCGAAGTCATCCATGAGCTGCCTTTCCGAAGGAAGCGGATCTCCCGGAAGTATTTCTCCCTTTGAAATGGATTCCTTTAATTTTTCTACAACCTTCTCATATATACGGGTCCCCCGTGAGACTTGAGTTTCGATCATGTGAAAAAACTCCTTTCCTGGACCACCCAGTATACCTTATAGCATGCCCAAAAGAAAAATTCAAGGGCAAAACCATAGTCTAAATAGTCTGATTATTCAGCGGCAAAGGGTCCTTTGCTCTATTTGCCGCGCATATCGGCACCGGCGGCGGATCCGCACTGGTTCAGACCAAAGGGGAAATAGTGAGTATCTCTGCCGGAGCAGGAGTAAAATCAGTAACCACTACAATTATTGTTTATTTTAAAAATTTAAATTTGGCGTTCCTGGTGGTCGGACCACTTGTTTAATTGTTTCATAATGATATAGGTCAGGAATGTCGCATAGGTTGACTTGGATATATGAGGCATATAATATCTTGGGGAGTGAAAAGAGCTAAGGGGAGGCTTAAGGGAATGCCACGAGAAAAACTTGGAGTATTTTCAAAAAAGAGGGCCTTTACCCTTGTGGAACTCCTTATAGCAGTGATGATCATAGGAATACTTGCAGGTATGATGCTCATGTCGGCGGGATCTGCGACTGACTCCGCAAAAGCCGCAAGGATCATATCGGACCTCAGGAACATGAAAGCCGCGGCGCTCATGTACTGGGCGGATAACAGGAGCTGGCCAAGATGGTTTTATGCCGGAGAAGCCTACCACGATTCTTATGGTAAAGCTCTACCCTCAAAGTACAGTGATCTCACAAAGCAAGGAGACGGCTATATTTTGGTAGCAATGCAAGGAAAACAAGACTCCACCGTTTATGCAGCTGCCGATGTTTCCAAACTTGATCCGGGGGTAAGAAAAGCACTTGAGAAAAAATCAAAAGAATCGTCTCTTTACGGAGGAGATCTTGCCGATATGCCAAATTTGACTCTGGAAGGTGTAGTCGCTTCACCCTACCAAGCCGGGCATGAAGCAGTTATTACAATAATCAGCAAATAACCTTTTTGCGTACCGCTTCCCGTATGACACTAAACATATGCCTGTGAGAGGTCTTGAGAACGATCACAACTGAGATGGACTTCAAAGAGATATTATCGATGAAAGGGCGAAGGATACTGGGGATCAACCCCCCTGTTGAGGACTTCGCCTTTTTCGATCTGTGGTCAAAGCCCGCCGGTCTCCTCTATCTTCTTGAGAGGATGAGGATAAACGGCAATGAGGTCTGTCTGCTCGACTGCATACATGAGGCCGCTGTCGGCAAAAGATCCTTCGGACGCGAGAAGATCGGCTGCGAGGAAATCGAAAAGCCCCCTGTGTACAGCGGTATCAAAAGAAAATACCACCGGTTCGGACTATCCGAAGAGCGTGTAAAAGAAAGACTGGCTGAGATCCCAAGGCCCGATGCAGTATTTCTCACTTCAGCCATGACTTACTGGTACGGCGGACTAAAATGGATCATTTCGATCCTTAAAAAAGAATTGCCGGAGGTCCCGGTAATACTTGGAGGCACTTATTCCAAACTCTGCCCCGAACATGCAAAGGAACTTGGAGCAGACCGCATAGTCACCGGCCACTGGATCCCGGACACTCCATACCCGGCAATGGACCTTTATAATAAGCTCCCTTACGGCGTCACGATGACGTCCTTCGGGTGTCCCCTCTCATGCAGTTACTGCGCCTCCCGCCTCCTTTGGCCAGAATATCTGAGGCGATCTGCTCTTTCCGTTCTCCGTGAGACAGATTATCAGGTCTCCCTTGGGGTCAAAGATTTCGCATTTTACGACGATGCTCTGCTGTTGGATAAGGAGAAGTATTTTTACCCCCTCTGCCGTGAACTGAGATCAAGATATGAGGATGACCTCTCTTTCCATACTCCCAATGGGCTCCATGTAAGGGAGATAGATGAAGAGTGCGCAATGACGCTTAAGGGGGCCGGATTCAGGACCATCAGACTCTCGCTTGAAAGCATCGACCCCGAAATTGCGGGGGCGGGTTCGGGCAAGGTGGCAAGAGAGGAGTACATAAAAGCTGTGAGGCATCTTCTTGATGCAGGTTATTCACGCAATGACTGCGAGACATATATCCTTCTCGGACTTCCGGGACAGGACATTGTTTCGGTGAAGGATACCATAGACTTTGTACACGCTGCGGGGGGAAAGCCAAAATTGGCCGAATTTTCGCCGATACCAGGGACTCCCTCATTTGAAAAGGCCGCCGAAAAGTTACCTGAGCTCAGAAATGAACCGCTTCTCCAAAACAATTCCGTATACTCGTCATGGATCTCCGGGAATATCTCCCCTGAGGAACTCCAGGAACTGAAAGACCTGGCACAAAAATAAACTGATGTTCGCCGACACCCGGACCTTTATTCCGGTCAACAGATCTCCTCGTTCTCAACTTTTGTCTTCATCATGACCAGATGAGTGCTTACACAAACCCCGACTACAGCCAAAATTATCCGGACAAGCGGCTTATGCACAGCTGCCGCGGACAAACCGAGACCTGCCCAAAGGAAAAGGATCGCCCTGATTTTTACTGACTTGCTGACTCCTGCGTTTGTCCGATAATTCTCTATATACTCTCCGAAAAAGCGCGACCTGCAGAGCCACCTGTGCATATCAGGGCTGCTCCCTGCGAAACATCCGGCTGCAAGCAGCACAAATGGCGTTGTCGGAAGAAGCGGGAGGAAGACTCCGATGCCTCCAAGCACCAGTGAGAGAACTCCTGCAGTGATCAGAAGCGCCTTCTTTATTCTGTCCGATTCTCTGCTATCTGGGATATTTTTCTCTGTCTTTTGCATCCATTGCCACGAAAAATTCTTCTATTTTATCAAGAATGAATTTACGTTTTTCCTTATCATTCAGCTCCTGCGGTATCTGTGAAGGGAAGATGGGATCTCCGTAAACCACATAGAGCTTTCTCGGACGGGGATATTTCATGTGGGGAGACATTGCTCTGAAAGTGCCTCCGGCCCATGCAGGCACAACAGGCGCTCCGGTCTTGAGCGAGAGGATGGCGACCCCGCCTTCAAGGGGCTGGAGCGTACCATCCTCTGTTCTGTGCCCCTCGGGGCAAATGTAGACGCTGTATCCGTCATGTATGAATCCCATGATCATCCTAAGGAGAGCTGCAGAGCTGTTTTTATCCTCAGGCGTGACAGGAACTGCTCCCATTCTCCTCAGATATGCTCCGAAAAGAGGGAACTTGAAAAGCTTTTCCCATGCAACGAATTTGAGCACCCGTGGACAGAAGGTATAGCCGACCAGCGGGGGATCCAGGTAACTTGCATGGTTCGACGCAACTATTACGGGTATGTCTTTGGGTATTTTCTCTTTCCCGCTGACCGAAAGGCGGTGATAAAGGGTAAAATATATTGAGACTATAAACCTTGTCAACTGGTATAACATTTAAGGATTCCTCCCGTTGGCTGCATCTGAGCTAAGGATATCCCAGAAATGAGCAAATTGACAAGTCTTGGAGTGATCACGATGGAGAGCAATAAAGAACCAAAGGACAGAGAGACCGCTGCCGGGTCAAAGCTGGGAAGGGTAGCCAAAGATTTTTTCCTCGGATGTATCGCGTTCATCCCACTGGCAGTATTCGTGTTCATCTTTTATTACCTCATACTGCTTTTCAAGGCCCTTGGCAGAATGATCTTCGGGCTTACGGAGTCGGTGGAGACTACGGTCGCAGCTACGATGATCATAGTGATAATGCTGATCTACACCGGCAGAAAGCTTAGGAGAAAAGAGAAGTGGTTCCTGAATTTTGTCGATCAGGTCATCTCAAAGATCCCGGTAGTCGGCGGCTGGTATTCGACTTTCCAGGATATGGTCCAGACCTTCACGACCGGAGCAGGCGAGAGAGGATATCTCGGAACGGCGAGGGTACCCTGCGGGGAGGGCTACATGATAGGCTTTGTCACGAAAAAGGAGACTGAGGAGGACGGAAGTTCTACTGTCACTGTATTTGTTCCCACCTCTCCCAACCCGACAACAGGCCTTGTCCTGTTTTTCCCCGAGGAAAGGGTCAAATTTGTAGATATGACGCCTGAAAAGGCCTTCACAAAAATAATATCGCTCGGCATGAAATCCTGAAAACAACGTGGCGTACCATTATGGCACACCACGTTGATATTCATCCAGGTACTGCCTTCGCTCAGCTGGCGCAGATGTTCCTGAGGCTTCCGATGCCGTCTATGCTCACCTCGACCAGGTCTCCGACTTTCATCGGCCCCACACCCTGAGGGGTCCCGCTTGCGATCACGTCGCCGGGCTCAAGGGTCGCAAATCTGCTGATGTGTGAGATCAGCTTTGGCAGGGGAAAGATCATCTGTGAGAATGAGGCTTCCTGTACCGTCTTGCCGTTGAGGGTCGTGCGTATCACCGCTTCCTGAGGCATCTCGTCCGCTATCAGGACAGAGGGGCCAAAGGGTGCAAAGGTATCGAAACTCTTGGCCCGTGTCCACTGTCCGTCTGATTTCTGCAGTTCTCTTGCGGTCACGTCGTTCATTATCGAGTAACCAAGAACATGGCTGAAAGCATTCTCTTCACTGATGTTGTGTCCCGCCTTGCCTATGACTACCGCAAGTTCGCCCTCGTAGTCTATCCTTCCCGCCCATTCAGGGATCCTGATAAAATCGTTGGCCCCTATTATGGCTGAGACAGATTTCATGAATATGAGGGGCTCCTTAGGCACGTCATTGTTGAGCTCCTTTACATGCCCCAGATAGTTCCTGCCTACGCACCAGATCTTTTTAGGCATGAAAGGAGGCAGAAACTTCACCCTCTCTATCGGGTAGCTGAGCCTTATGGGAGAAAGACCTGTAAAGGGGTCTCCCTCAACGATATCGACAGAATTGTCACGGATCTTGCCCGAATATGTCCTGCCATCCACCCAGAATCGGCAGTAACGGACGGGCGGCTCTTTTTTTGCCATTAAAAATTTTCCTCCCTGTTGATTTATATGTGTCAAATCTTTGTTTATCGTTTAAGACCTTGCCTCAAGTGCTCCTGCGATATTTTCGAGCGCCTCTTTGAGCATAGCTCTGTTCGTCCCAATGTTTATCCTTGCGAATCCGTCGCCCTCGGTTCCAAAGTTCCTTCCGTTGTTGAGGGCGACTTTCGCATTGTTCACGAGAAATTCCATCAGGGTCCCGGAGTCGAATCCATATCCCCTGAAATCTATCCAGAAAACGTATGTCCCCTCGGGGTGGTCCATCCTGGCCTTCGGCAGTCTCTCCCTCACAAATTTTTCTGTGAAGTCCCTGTTCCCTTCAAGGTATGCCATTAGCTCATCGAGCCAGCAGGAGCACTTTGAATAGGCCGTCTCCATCGCAGTGAGCCCAAGTATGCTCAGTGATCCGAGGTGCAGTCTGTTCATAACGGATACATAACGGGCCATCAATTTTTCATCGGGTATAAGCGCGACCGATGAATTCATGCCCGCGATGTTGAATGTCTTGCTGGGAGCAACGAACGTGACTGTGCGCGAGGCCATCTCCTCCGAAAGGGATGCTATGCTTATGTGCTTCGCGTCGCTGTAGACCAAGTCCTGGTGGATCTCGTCAGAAATTATGAGCATATCTTTACGGACTGCCAGCTCGGACAGTGCTTCAAGTTCTTTTTTAGTCCAGACCCTCGCTACAGGGTTGTGGGGACTGCACAATATCAGCGTCCTGCATGTGGGGGTGACCAGCTTTTCAAGTCCTTCGAGGTCCATTACATACCGGCCCTCTTCGCGCTTTAGAGGATTTTTGACGACCCTTCTGCCGGCTTCGCTTATTGTTGCATAGAAGGGAGGATAGACCGGGGTCTGTATGATCACCCCGTCACCGGGCTTCGTGTACGCCATCAAGGAAAAAGCAAGTCCGGCCACTACTCCCGGCGCCCATGTCACCGCATCTTTTCCAATATCCCACCCGTGGCGGATCCTCTGCCATTCGGCAACAGACTTCAGGAGGGAGTCCGGAGCTATGGGATATCCCAGCGCGCCCTCGTCGATCTTTCTATGGAGAGCTTCCAGGACTTCGGGAGGAGCCGGGAAATCCATGTCCGCAACCCATAACGCGAGGAGGTCTTTCCTGCCAAACTCCTCTTCCAGAAGATCCGAAACAAGAATATAACGAATATGATATTATTATCTTATCATATCTCGAGCGTCTGATTTATCTTGGTAGAGTGG
>ENA-UOOK01001592-UOOK01001592.1-fermentation-metagenome-genome-assembly--contig:-NODE-1592-length-29675-cov-10.434808_pt1 | contig 29675 bp, 24 predicted proteins | sample MGYA00245777_ERZ724023 | MGnify/ENA primary metagenome ERZ724023 (study PRJEB28704, sample SAMN03018312) | fermentation metagenome | biome: anthropogenic terrestrial biome; feature: soil...
TCTATTTTTGAGACCCTGATGTGTATCGTTCCTACGGAACGGGTCTCATGATTTTTAGAATTTTCAGGGTTGTTTCACTGTTCAATTATCAAGGTTCTTATCGCATCAATGCAATATTGTATTGATGTTTGTTGATTACCGTCAGCTTTCTTAGTATAACACATTTTGTTGTATTATGTCAACCACTTTTTTATTTGTTTTTTGTTTTATTTTCGTTTATTCTCTATTTTCGTGGCTGTTCATTAACGGTGGATTTTTATTTTACAATCTCTATTGAAAAATGTCAAGTAATATTTAAGGATTTATCTATTTATCTGTTCCAATTCAATATCACTCAAATCTTCGGCATCAATATCTATTGTATGCAAAGCTCTTCGCTTACGCCTTGCCTCCTCGGAAGATTCCATAATAAAGTCTTTTATCCTGCTTGCATTCTTAATATGGTATAGCGTCAATTCCGGATGCGTCGTGTCTCCCGTATAGCAGGTTATCGTCCCCAGCTGAAACAACCGTTCCACGAAGCTTCGAGTTAATCTCACATCCTGGATTTTATACATATAGGCATCATCTTCCGTAATACTTAGGAAACCGGAAGTAATCGTAAGCTTTTCCTCCGAAATTGCATATTTCGTAAAGCTTAATGGCAAGCCGAAGAATTTTGAATGTTTTCTTTCTAAAAAATCCATACCCCTACCCCTTTAACATGATCTACTTGATTTCTTCATTTAAATTGTGAATTTCTCCCCCGCTTACTACGTTGAAGTGAGGGCTTCGTATAGAAGATTGATAGTCTATGCTATCCTTATTCTAACAGGCGTATCCACTTCGCCCCTACCGTATAGTGCATTTAAGCACACAACGCTACTTTTCTTTAATATATTAAATGCTCCATTCACATCGGCATTTAATTTGTATCCTGCTCTAGTTACATATAGTCCTCTTTTAACCCTTTTGCCACTAAACGCATATTCTTTTGGTGCATTAGGATTATATTTAGGTATCTCATCATTATCAAAAAAACTTGCCTTTGATGTATAACTTTCTTCTTGCTTAGTGAAGTTTATATCATACATTTTACAAAGATATTCGAGTTTCTCTTTGATGTTTCCAACTGGTATATTTACAAAGTTTTGATTATTTGCTCTACCCAAATTAATATCCTTTTGAAGCGTTTCATTATAACCTATAACGAGATTACCAATATTATTATTTAAGCAGTAGTTTATTATATATCTGCAAGTCTTGTTAATGTAATCATTAACTGCATTATTACGATTATTTGTTATAATCATTTGTTTATTAGTGATACCCTTAATTTTTTGCTTGTCTTTAATGCTTTGAAGAATACTATTTTGCTTATTGAACCATTGATTTATTGATTTAAGTCTTTTGCCATCTACTATGAATGATTTACCCTCATTTGTTACACAAGTTGCAAGATTATTTAACCCTATATCTATTGCAAGTGCCTTTGTGTTATCTAATTCCCTTTGAGGTTCAATAGCTTCATATGTATACTGAACTTCAAAGAACCTTGCTTTAAATTTAGGAATAATACGGATTTCTTTAATCTTCTTATCTTGTAAAATTGGTGGTATTTTAATATCAATAGGTTTATGTTTCTTTTTATAGGTATTAGAATAAGGCATAATTAGAACATTATCTTTTATTCTAATAAAACCTATAACTAAAGTGGTATAACTATCTTTATCTAGATAATGAGGCAGTTTTATAGACTTATAATCATACTTACCCTTTTGGGCTAATTTTAAAAGACCAAAGAAGGATTTGAAACTTCCATCCACTTCTTTAAGTATCTGCTGTGCCATATTACTGTTTAAGAGTTTGTAGTTTTCATTTTCTTTACAAAGTACATTGTTTTGCTCATACTTTAAGTATTCTTTCTCTTGGAAGTAATACTGCCTAATATTATAAGTTGCAACATTGTATAAGTTTTTAGCAATATGAGATAATTCTCTTAAATTTAAATAATCTTCTTTTGATAAGTTTTTAAGTTGTTGCTTTACTGTAAGATACATCATATTCACCTCGCTTTCCACTTATATTATACCATAGTTTTACTACAATGTATGCTATATAGTAAAGCACATAGGAGATAAGTGTTGCTCCGCAAGTAGCAATTCATCTCCCACTTATAGAAGATGGGAGTATTCTTGCTACAGTTGGATAAAATGCACTGTTACAGCACGAGCAGATATTACTTCATCCCCAAGTTCGTTGTTCTATCCTCATTCGTAACGGTCAAATTCACAGCGGATATTTCTTCCTTGGGAATTTCAAATACAAGAATTACCTCTTCTGTTTTCTGACCTTCGACGGGAATATTAATATATTGTAAATCATTCTCCAGCAAGGTTAGCAAAGGAACATAGGTTTTCTCTTGATTCACCTTTAATTCGAAACGGATCCCTGTCTTTATCAAATTTAAGGATTTCGTATCTTTTGATGTATTGCCGGCATCAAAGGAAACAACCAGTAATTGATTTCCTTCTCTTGGCGTCAAGGAAAAATAGGTGTTTGAGATATCCTCCGGATAGTTTTTATACAGCTTATATTCCTTGTATTTTATATCAAAATCTTTGGCACCAATTACCTGTGACAAAGTATACACTTCCTGCTCCGGCTGCCCCGACTGCGGCTGCTTGGCTGCGCTCTCCTTATTCTCCCTTTTCTCATTTTGATCCGCTTTCGATAAGGAAGCATCCTCCGTATCTGTTTTCGTCGGAAACATTTCTTTCTCTAATTCTTCTTTCGGCAGAAGCAATTCCTTATCTTGATAATTATGGTCATGTTTTAATAATAATACAGCCATATTTTCCGCCACAATATCCGTTTCCACATCCGATAAACGGTAGGTTGAAGCACATCCTGTTAAAGATAAAACACATAATACACCAATCACGAAACTCCATTTTCTCATTTGTAATAGCCCCCGATCTTTAGCCTATGCTATTGTATTATAAATTACCAAATCCGAATTTCTACAAGTTCCATATTATCACTATTTGCTTTTTTCGGCAACTAAAAAAGTAATATCATGAATTTACTTGCTATAAAAGAAAGAAACGCCCCGTCTCTTGCATAAACCTGCAAGAGACAGAGCGTTTGTTTCTTAATCGATAAGTGCATCAGCCTCACCGTTCCTGTCATGCCTTTGTGTCCAGTTCAAACCAGAACTCAACCCCAACCGGCCGATTGATCACTCCGCACTCTTGATTTAAGCTGTTCATAATAGCTTTCACGATTGATAAACCAATACCACTTCCGCCGTATTCCCGTGTTCTGGCTTTATCTACTTTATAGAATTTGATCCAGATCTTATCCAGTTCTTCCTCCGGAATATTCTCTCCGGTATTAAATACGGCAACCCGGACAACATCATTATGCCGAATTAATTTGATTTCTATGATTTTAGCACCGGAGACATGGTTCAGGGCATTGCTGATATAATTTGTAACCACCTGTTCTACTAAGAACTCATCCGCCCATACATAGATCGGCTCCTCCTGTTCAAAATGCAGGACAACTTCTTTCTGCTTAAATAAGATCTCCGTGGATTCAAGAACCGATCTTATTAACTCTACAATGTCAAATCGTTCAAAGTCTACTTGATTATTTCCGAACTCCAATTCATTAAGGCTCAAGAGCTTCTTTAGCATTTTATTCATTTTACCCGCTTCATCCATAATGACTTCACAATAGAAATCGCGGCTTTCCTCATCCTCATTAATATTCTCCTTCAAGCCTTCTGCATAACCCTGGATCAAAGCGAGAGGCGTCTTCAGTTCATGGGATACATTGGATAAAAACTCCTTTCGCATCTCATCAACTTCTGTTTTCTTTTGAATATCGCTCAGCAATTCATTATTGGCCTGCTTTAATTCCGATATGGTACTTTTCAACCGGTCGGAAAGGCTATTGATGCTTTCCCCTAATACACCGATCTCATCCTTGGTTTTTACCTTATATTTGATATTAAAGTTTAAGCCTGACATCTGTTTTGCGATACCTGCAAGGTCCAGGATAGGTTGTGTAAATTTCTTACTAATAATCAGCATAATCGCTGTGCCTAAAAAAGCCGCGATAATACCAATGTAGGCCAGAAATTTATTCGAGATGGCTACACTTTCCTCGATGCTTTCATAGTTGGTCCGCATGATAATATATTTATCATCCTCCAGGGTACCGAACAAATCAATAAAATTAGAATCCCTCTGCTCATCAAACATGCTATAGATACCATAATTCTCCGTTTTATGAAGAAGGGTCCGGTTTCTCATATAAGGATTCGTTCCATAAAAGATATACCCCTGCAGCAATACCCGCATTTGTTTTACTTGCATTTCGCTCATATTAAAGGCGATACTGTAATTAAATCCCGGTACATAGTGGTCAATATAGATATAGGTACCCACTCCGTATTTTGTGGATATCTTTTCTATTTTTAAGATATCCTCATCTGACAGAGCGTCATCCTCTTCTGCTTTATATACTGCATTAATTTCCTGATAAGCATCGTCCAGGATTGCAAACTTATTATATAAATAATAGTCCGACAGGAAGCTATGATTAATAAACCAGGTCAAAAAGATCGTAATAATAATTAAGGCCGTCAGTAAAAATGTTATTTTAAAACGAATCGAGTGTTTCATTTCTAACCTCATTTCCGCATGGCTTTTTGGCTCTTCGGGCTTTTGCTATTCTTCTACTTCAAATTTATATCCTAAGCCCCAGATCGTTTTAATATAATTTCCCTTCGCCCCCATCTTGCTTCTTAGTTTTTTAACATGGGTATCTATCGTTCTTGCATCCCCAAAATAATCATAATTCCATACATTGTTTAATATTTTCTCACGGGATAAGGCAACGCCCTGATTTGTTACAAAATATGTCAGCAGTTCAAATTCCTTAAAGCTTAAATCCACCACGGTACCATCAATTTTAACCTGATGAGCCGTTTTGTCCAGCTCAATACCGCCGACATTTATGACCTCTCCCTCCGAAGATGTCGTTCTGCGTAATACAGCCTCTACTCTTGCAACCAGAATCTTAGGACTGAAGGGCTTGGAGACATATTCGTCCACTCCCAGATCAAATCCCATTAATTCATCATTCTCGGATCCCTTTGCCGTAAGCATGATAATCGGCACTTCGGAAAATTGCCGTATCTCACGGCACACTTGCCAGCCATCCATTTTCGGCATCATTACATCCAGAATAATCAGCGCAATATCTTTCTTTGAGAAAAAGATATCAATCGCCTGTTCTCCGTTCTCCGCCTCGATTACTTCATAATTTTTACGGACTAAAAAGTCTTTCACAAGCTTTCGCATTCTGCTTTCGTCATCCACCACCAATATTTTAAGCTTATCCATAGGGCACCTCCACGCTAACGGTATAATTTTTAAGAATATTCTTTGTGACAAAATGGGTATCACTTTGCTTCTGATATAATTCATGGATAACTTCGTTAATTGTGGATAGTATAGCATGAAACTATGATAAATTTGTGAATTCATTGTTACTATTCACACCCGACATGTATACCATGTTATGATAGACTTTGTTAGGGATGTGAATAGTAACAATTCAGTGCTCCGTCTTGCTTCCATGCCATGACCATCGATTAATAAGAATATCTACCGCAAGCTGATAAAAAGCATTGCCGCAATAATGACACTCATGAAAATATTAATAATCCTGGAATTTCTGTGCCGAATTCGATATTCCTCCGCTAATTTTTGATATTTGCCGTTCCCATCCGGTTGTATCACAGAAGCCGAAGAACGCCTGCTTACCTTGATCCATGGAATAGTATCCGAAGTACTGATTCCCCCGTCCAGTATTTTATCTTGCAGCTCCTTCAAAAATTCATAGCCTATTACCGATTGAAAGGTCTGTTTATCGACCAGTTTATAATAGAGCTTTGTCACTTTATTCAGATCCTCCAGATCTGTTTTTGCCCGGATATAGTCTATGGACTCTGCTTCCCGCTTTGCTTCACGGTATTCTTCAACATCCGTAAAGCAATATCCCTGTAATTTGTATTCCAACTCTTTCACTCTTTCCTCTCATTCCGCCGCCAAACGGACCGCTTGCTGCTCATTCAGAGTATCTCCTGCGGGTATTTTAATCCCCATTGATTACGAATTTGATCCATTATTTTCATTACATCTAACGTACTGCTCAGAGGATGGATATTGCTTTCTGTTCTGCCTTCCCGCAGACAGCGATTCACTTCCTCCGCCTCATACTCATACCCGTTTTTCTTATGCGGAAGATAATAGGTTTCTACCAGCTGGCCATTAGTATCATAACGTTCTACCTTATCCGCCTTCCAGAAAGTCGGAACGAAGATTCTGCCCCGGTCCCCGGCGATAATCGCATCGTCACCGGTATCTGCCGATACAGCAGAACTTATGTCTGCAAGAATCCCTCCCGGAAACCGTAAAGAAATCACATTCTGTTCGTCCACATGACTCCTTCCGATTACCGCACTGCTGACCACCTGCTCCGGAAGCTCATTGAGTAAATAAACGGCATATGTAATCGGATAAACTCCTACATCCAGCAGTGCTCCGCCTGCGGTATCCGGATTATATATACGGCTGCTTCTGTCAAACTCCGAGTAGTATCCGAATGAGGCACGTATATGCCTTAGCTCGCCTATCTTCTTCTCCGCAATCCATGATTTTACCACTGCCGTTACCGGAAGAAATTTAGTCCACATCGCCTCCATAAGAAAGACATCATGCTCCTTTGCCAGGGAGATCAAATACTCCGTCTCCATGTGGTTTATCGTTAAGGGTTTTTCGCATAGCACTGCTTTCTTATTGGTTATGCAAAGAGCGGAATTTGCCTTATGCTCCGTGTGAGGGGTTGCGATATAGACGACATCAATCTCCGGATCCTCCGCCAGCTCCTCGTAGCTGCCATAGGCCTTTTTTATCTGAAAGCGCTCTGCGAATTCTTCTGCACGAGTCAGATTTCTTGAAGCGACTGCCGCCAACTCCGTATGCTCCATGGACTTTAAAGCAGCAGCAAAAGTAGATGCAATCTTTCCGGTTCCAATAATTCCCCATCGAATCGTTCTCATCATAATTACCATTCCTTTCCGACTACCTGCAAACTTTGGGCTGCAGGCGTGGTATTTGCCAAGCGAATTAATTCGCTTACCCATGCTTTCTGGGCATAAATCCTGAAGAATGTCCTTCCACAAATCATAATCGAATCACGGATGGGCACATTTTCCATGTCTATCTAAATATAGGGAAATCCTCCCACTCATAGGATTCGTAGATTATTGCGAAACTTCGATATTGTAGCTATTGTGTATATAATTTATTCATCTAGAGAGTTTCGCAATCATCTAATAAGATCAGGAAAAATGAGTTAAATTATAGCAGGATTTTCTCTAAACTAATTTCATTTTACTATCGAAGCAGGCGAAAATCAAGCATGCCGGCAAATTCAAAAAAAGAAACGCATAAATGAATTTCTGCAATACCTGAAATCAATTCATTTATGCGTTGCAATTATTGCATCCGGGTTTTAAGCATTCATTTCAGCGGGAATTGCAATATATTCATAATTGTCACCAACAATTTGATATCCGACTTTTTCGTATGCCTTGGCGGATACCGGGTTTTTCTTATCCACAAAGAGGGTGCAGAATTCATAGCCCTGCTCTAATAATTCCTTACTTAAATAATATATATTAGAGGCCGCATATCCCTTGCCCCTAAATTCCTCCGGAGTAAACAGGTAGGTGATTGCAATGCCGTGTACCAGTTCTCTTGATGCCGCTGCCATGGATACGATATTCTGCTCCATATTTTCATATACATAGATCCGGCCTTCGCTTATTAATCTATCAGCTTTCTTTAAGGCAGCCTCATAATCCATTTCACTGTCCAAGGCTTCGATATGATACTGAATCATCCAATCGGTAATAATCTTATCTTCCTCCAAGACCGCGGTCCGGTGCAGCCCGTCCACTGCGTTAATCTCATTGACCTCACGTATTTCCATAATATCCACACCCATCTTATGGACAAAGGTACATGGTATCTGTTTTTTATACTGTTCCATAAACTCCTGACATATATCATATCTGGCATCGATACCGCTGATAACGATATGATTGTTTCCCAGATATTCAGCCAAAACGGATACCGCCTCATTCAGATCCTCCTGTATGGCGGAATAAACCGCCAATTTATATGGGGCTACATTGCAAAAGTACAGCCAGTTTTTCTCCTCTTCCTGCACGATTCCAAACAAACAGCTTTTGCAGCCGATTGCGGTAAGATTCTGATATGCATTATAAAGGATCAGCTGGCTTACCGCTTCCTGTTCCAGCAAAGCAGCCTCATTATCATCTAAAAATGCCTGCGCATTATCATATTCCTTAACAATCATAATTCTCCTCATTTCTGCGCTACTTTTGCCCGCTCGTTTACGAGACAATACGCATAAACAAGTTTGTGGATGCAGCGCATGCGCCCACCGGGGCGCACCATAAACTTGCCACGTGAATTGAAAAAGAAAATATCTCTATCACTAATTTTCCCTAATTACTCCCTATTTAAACTTCGGATAATTTTTCTTTTTCCTATTATACTCTGTAAGCCCACAATTTAGCAACCCATATATGTAATAAAGCTGCCCTCAGGCAGCTTTATTGTTACTGTTAACACGATTGATATCATTTTGTTCCTATTTATTCCTTTTCTTCATAACAAGGAGTACGGCTCCGCCAAGAATCATCGCACCGCCTGCTATGAGTAATATAGTAACCGGAGCAGAAAGCCCCTCCGCTTCATCCGAAACGTTTGCCGCCGCAGCCAAATCAGATTGCTCCTCCGGAGCAGAGATTAATTGTGTTTTCTGTCCGTCTTCCGCTGTCCCGGATTGCCCTGTCGGCTCTTCCCCTTTTTCCACCATGCTGTCGTCAGCTCCTGTAAAATTCTTTCCTTCCGGTAAGGATTCTATCTGGATCTCCAGTTTCTGATCCTCCTCCGTCATTTGACCGGTTCCCTCTTCACCCGGCTTTTCCGGAACATTCCCTTTACCAGCCGATTTTTCCGGGCCGGCTTCCGGTGTATCAGCTCCCTGCCCCGTTCTCAGATCAGGCTCTGCTGCATCGGCAGTTAAAGCTTTCGGATCATTTTCACTATTCTTTTCTCCGGTTGCCGTATATAATGTTGCTTCCTCACTTTCGACTACTTTAACAATATCCTTTCCAAAAATCTTATATAGGTAATTTGCATTTTCATTACTATACGGGTTAATACCGATTTCCACAAAGGTATCTGCCACCCCGGTATAAACGACTTCAAATCCCGCCTTTTTTATGTCCTCGGTATGATCTATAAATACATACTGATCAATTTCCGCTTGCTTTTTCAATAAAGGATCAGTTTCCTTTTCCCCCGTTCCCCCGCCCGTCCGGGCGAACGCAGCTCCCGTAAACAACATGGACAGGCATAGTCCCAATATAAATCCTTTGAATAATTTTGTCTTTGTCATAATAGATGTCCCTCATTTCTGCGCAGTTTTTTATACCTCACGGAGCTTGCGGATACCGCGTTGACTCGAAGTCCCGCAAATAAAAGTACGAACCATTGATATTTTTTGTTACTAAGGAAATAATGTTGATATGAGTGTCAAGCTGGTCCTTTCCCCCCTTTCTCCACTTTGCTGTTTTCATTCATTAGACGCAGGCAATTATGGTACTGTTCCCAATGTCAGGCAGATTAACCAAAGTGATAACTGCAGATTAACCGAAGTGATAACAAAAGATAGCATAGTTGACAAGTTCCCCCGTTTAGCTATAATCATACTATGATATATCGCGAATCATACAGGAATTTGTTGCTATCTGTCATAATACACAAACTTTCCGGACAGATGAATCGTATGATTTTTGCTTTATAATCAATGATTTGAGTGCCATAAGTCACATAAAACCATGAACATGTATATATAAGGTCCTATTCATATCAAAATCTTAAAATGACTTATGACACTTAAATCAATCAATTACTAATCGTATCATAGGGAGGCTCTTAAGTGGAAAGCAAAAATAAGGTTTCAAATTGGTTGAAGGAATATGCTTTGATTACATTGGGCGTATTACTGGTGGTTGCAGGGGTATACTTTTTTAAATTTCCAAATAATTTTTCCATCGGCGGTGTTACCGGCATAGCAATCTTGTTGAGCAGTGTATTCGATGGTACGGTCAGTTCCGGAACGATTGTGTTAATTATTAACGCGATTCTGTTGGTTATCGGTTATATCGTACTCGGTAAAGACTTCGGTAACCGTACCGTATATGGCAGCGTCCTGCTGTCACTGTCCTTGCGTATTCTTGAAGTGCTTGTTCCTATGAACGGTCCCCTAACGACACAACCGGCATTGGAATTAGCATTTGCAGTCATCCTTCCTTCGATCGGAGCCGCAATTCTTTTTAACATAGGAGCGTCAACCGGCGGGACAGATATCATTGCCATGCTTCTTAAAAAGTACACCAATCTGGATATCGGCCGTTCCCTGTTGCTGTCAGACTCTCTTATGACCGCAGCAACTTTTCTGGTATTTGATGTACAGACCGCATTATTTTCTATCCTTGGATTGTTTCTTAAATCAACCTTGGTAGACAGTGTTATTGAAAATTTGAATTTAAATAAGTATTTTACAATCATATGTGAAAATCCGAAGCCGATCTGCGAATACATCTTAAAAACATTGCATCGAAGTGCTACTATTTGTGATGCAAAGGGGGCTTTCTCAGACAAGGAGAAGAAAATTATTCTAACCGTCATGAATCGTGCGCAAGCGATTAATTTACGGAAATACATCAGGCAAAAGGATCCTTCCGCATTTATTTTTATCGCAAATACAAGCGAAATTATCGGACGAGGTTTTCGTCAGCTTTAACCCCGATTTCAGATGTGTCCATTATCTATAGCGAGGGTTCCTTATTTCATAAAAATATCTATTGTCTCATATGATGTTAAAAAGACAGTGATGTATTTACGGGAGGAATCATGGACTTCCAACAGAGTAAAACCTTTCAAAATATACAAGATGCCTTTTCCTGGAAACTAAATTCTTCTGCCTTGTATTCTTTATATGCCGACAGAGCCAGACAAGAGGACTATATAGAAATTGCCAATCTATTTGATGTTACTTCCCGAAACGAAAGGGAACATGCAAGAATATGGTGGAGGCAGTTAAACGGCGGAGAGCTGCCAACGACTGTCGATAACCTGCGTAACAGCATACAGGTAGAAGAAGAAACCGGAAATAACCTTTACCGGCTTTATGCACAAACTGCACTGGAAGAAGGATATAATGACATTTCCGCTTTATTCAGCGGTATTGCCAATATTGATCTGAATCATAGCCTTGATTTCCAAGTCCAATATGAAGAATTGCAAAAAGGAGATTATTTTTGCAGACCTACCATGCATCTATGGAAATGCATGCAATGCGGTAATATTCTCAGCGGTGATTGTGCACCGGAGCGCTGCCCGGTATGCGGCTTTCCGCAGGGATATTACCAGATCACTTCCGAAGACTAAGTTTCAAGTAAATACTAAGTTTCAAGTAAATAACAAAAAATCGGTCATAAACAACGGTTACCTAAACTTTCCTTATGGGACCGCTGTTTTGTCTCCGATTTTTTTGTTTTCCATAAACAGATTTCATTTCTTAGAATGGCAGATATCTTGTAGCATATTCGTCGAAAGTAAGCTCTGATGCATGAACCGCTTCGGCATGCTTTCTTCCGATATACCGGAAATGCCAAGGTTCATAAGAATACCCGGTAACCGGCTCCTTCCCCTTGGGATAGCGAAGGATATATCCAAAATAATGAGAATTAGCAGCCAGCCAGATACCTGCCGATGTTAATTCAAAGGTCTCCTCTAAGTCATTGATATCGACCGCCAGTCCGGTTTGATGCTCGCTATATCCCGGCCGTGCCGATACTTTGTCCCTTTCTTTTTGATATTCCTCCATCGAGCTGTCCGGTGTCTTATACCTTAGATAAACCTCCTCCTGGTATTCAAAGCTTCGAAAGGCAGAAATCGCTTGAAGAAGGATTCCTTCCTCCCTTGCAGCCCGGCCCATCTCTTCCAATGCTTTCGCAGCCTCCCTGCGAAGGACAAGCTCATTCGCGTTAAATTCCGGATGAATCTGTTCCAAATCCTTTGGAATATAATCTTCTGGAAGCGGATGATACTTATTCACTAGCACGGTCAGGCAGTCCGGGTTATCAATTTGCGCGCTATTCGTATAAAAAGCATGGTCGAGACCGATGTTCACATAAGTAATAACCTCCTCCCAGGTGTATTGCTCCATCCTTTCTTTCATTTGACAGTAGCGCGCTGTCTTGCACGGATCAAAGTAAGGCAGCCAATTATATTCACTGACCAGCCCCCCGTTTGCTATACATTCTTCTTTCATGCGATTGCCAGCTCCTTTGGAATTACCATGAATCTATATAGTTAAAATATAATAGAAAGAATGCAAATATATTCACAAATTGTAATTGCTACTTACCTCTTAAACCGGAACCACTTTAAATCAAAATTGCTTCCCGGCAGAAAGACCAGGGCGACCTTCTGATTTCCTTCGACGCTGTCTAAGGTGAATTCCTTCTCGATATATTCATCTGAATAAGGGAATTCTACAATCTGGTTGATGTCTCCGTTTTCTCCATGGAAACGAACATGAATGGTATTTCTGTCAATATGGGAACGGCCGCAGATTATAATCTTATGAAAGCCTTCGCTAAAATTCATATTCTCATATTCTAATACAACATTGTTGCCAATCTGCTCCACCGCATCCTCCGTTATTTTAAAGGAATCACCGAAGATTCTGGTGTTGTCCTTTGCAGATAATCTCTCATATGCTTTCTCCAGCTTCTTAAAATAGAATCCTTTTAAATGGATCTTTTCCTTCAGAACGAAGCATATTGTTGTAATCCCCTTTATTCTTCGGGATAGCTTAAAGGTATTTTCCTGATAGGTATTCCACCTTGCCGGTGCCTGATAAGAAACGACATCGATCCGGGAGCTTCCTTCTTCCTCCGGCATGCCCTCCCAGATTTCAATCGGAAGCGGATCGCTGCTGTTATAGAAGATCGGCATGGTAATTTCATCGGAACCGAACTCACCAAAATCAATGTTACGGAACCCGACATGGCTTTCTCCATCCCGTAAGGTGGCTACGCCGCGGTCATTTCCATTACCAAGTTCGCAGTTACTTGCATTATACAGTCCTCCGGAAATGAAATCAAATGCATTCAAGTTGACATTTCCCAGTCCGGCAACCTCGAATTCCAGCTCGGATATGATTTCCGTGCGGGGTCTTCCATTCGTTGTAAAGCAGCGCAGGCGGAAAGCACCGTCCCCCTTTGCCGTAATAACAGCTTCTTTTCCCCGCACCTCTATCTCCGCAATATTGGTCTCGATTCCCAGAGAATTCGTAACTCTCCATTCTAGATCATGATAGGTCGCACTGGCAGGGTAAATTTCTGCCGTAATTTTAGTGGAAACTGCATTTGCATTAAATTGCTTTACCCCGTGATTGATCAGGTTGATCTTGCGGATCGGGATTTCCTGCTTCGGTTCGGACTTTGTATTCTCCGTTAAAGTAGTTGATACCCCTTCGGTGATCTTACCTTGAACCGCCTTTAATAATAGCTCGCTCTCCTTCAATCCCCCAGAGGTTGCCCGAACCCGGATGTCTCCTTCTTCAAATTTTGCTGCAATGATTGCCAGCAGTTTCCCGCTGAACAGTCTCTTACTGGTTCCCTTATATGAATCATAATCGGTACTGCTGCCATTATCAAGACCAACCAGACGGCCGGCACCACTGACCTCTACCTCGATCCGGTTATTCGCATTGGCTACATAATTGCCTTCTGCATCCTGGGAAGAGATCGTGACAAAGATCAAATCCTGCCCGTCTGCCTGTAATTCGGTTTTATCTGCTTCCATTTTCAGTACTGCCGCATCGCCAAAGGAACGCTGTTCATCGACAGCAATTACCTGATCCTTTTCATCGTAAGCCAACGCTTTTAAGATACCCTTTCGATAAGGAATCTGCCAGTCACCGCTTAATTTCTTACCGTTTTCGTGATCGATCTCTGCAACACCCAGCGATTCCCCGTTTAAGAAAAGCTCTATCTTCGGTGCATTCGAGAATACGCGGACATCAATTAACTGCCCTTCGTTAAAATCCCAGTAAGGCAGGATATGAATCATCGGCTTCTTCCGATAATCCGTCCAGGCAGACTGATAGATATAGAAGGAATCCTTAGCAAACCCGGCGGTATCAATTTGTCCGAAGTAGGAATTTTTTGTCGAATACGGCGTGGGCTCACCGATATAGTCAAAACCGGTCCAGATAAATTGTCCCAGGCAGAATCTTGCATCCCGGTCATCGGTAATACAGCGTTCCGTCCCCTTAGCTCCCCAGCTGGTGGTACAATTTCCTAAGGAGGAGCATTGTTCATCATCATTTGCAAGCATGGACTGGCTGAATGGGAAATGATAGATGCCGCGGCTCTGTACCGTGGACGCCGTCTCGCTTCCATAGATGATCCAGTTCGGATATTTCTTATGATGCGCATCGTAGAGATATTCGGCATAATTATAGCCTACCACCTCCACCTCTTCTGCCGCTTTCTGCGTATTCTCCCAGGGCATATAGTTGGAACCGAAGGTAACAAGGCCATTCTTCTTGGGATCATGCTGCTCCACCAATTTTCGAAGCATTCTTGCTACTTCACGGCCGCGTTCCCCGGCATGCGTATCGTAGATCTCGTTACCGATACTCCACATAATAATGCTTGGGTGGTTTCTATCTCTACGAATCCAGCTTGCCACATCCTTCTCATGCCATTCCGGAAAGAATCTCGCATAATCATACTCTGTCTTAGAACGTTCCCACATATCGAATGCCTCAGAAACGATCAGGATGCCCATCTCATCCGCCAGTTCCATCATTTCAACCGCAGGCATATTATGCGAGGTGCGAATTGCATTGATTCCCATCTCCTTCAGCATGACCAGCTGACGGCGCAGCGCGGTCTTATTCATTGCCGCACCAAGCGCTCCAAGGTCATGATGCATACATGCACCATGGAGCTTAACATAAGTATCATTTAAGAAAAATCCTTCGTTCTTATCAAACCGGAGTGTTCGAAATCCGAAATGCTGCCGGATCTCGTCAATTATCGCACCGTCTTCCATAATCTCTGTTTTCAGCGTATATAGATAGGTATTTTCCAAACTCCAGAGGATCGGATCCTTTACCTGTAAGCATTGGGATACCCTATGGGCGTCCAAGGGATTCGTATCCTGCTTCTGTATATTAATAACCATGCCCTTCTTCGCAACCTGCAAACTTTGGGCCGCAGGCTCAAAGTTGCGTGTGAAAGATTTATCTTTCACACTATTCTCAACCACACCGATCACCTGGCCGTCTCTGTCAAGAATTGTTTGCCTGACGATTTCTTTCTTTTGATTAGAAGCTAAAACAACTTCGGTATCCACTTCTACCTTCCAATGGTCTCCATCCTTCTTTGCAGAGATATAGATACCATCGGTAATGATATGGGTAAGCGGCGTTGTCTTCAGCCATACATTCCGATAGATTCCGGCGCCGGAATACCAACGGGAATTGGGAGACTGATGAATTACCTGAACCACAATTTCATTCTCCCCTGCCTTTAACAGCTTTGTAATGTCAAACTCAAAACTTGAGTAGCCGTATTTCCACTCTCCGGCAACCAAACCGTTGACATAAACGGTGGTATTCATATAGACACCTTCAAAACAGATACTATAAACCTTAGAAGCGGCCGCATCCATGAAAAATGTTTTTCGATACCAGCCTTCCCCGGTCTCATAAAGATTCCTGGTATCGTAGATAAGCCAGTCATGGGGAATATCTACTTCTGTCCAACGGATGTCATCCGCATTCATATCTTCGAGCTTTGTTCCAATTGCCCGCTTTGTAAATTGCCAACCGTCATTAAACAATTGCTTCATTCGCATAACCATACCTCGCACTTCCGATTTAATCTATCGATTAGAGTAACTTAAAAATATCCAGCCTATATATTCAATCTAACCCATAAGAACAAAAATTTCAATAATTAGTTTCATGATTAAACCATCTTGGCACAGTCTTAGTAATCATTTACGCTAAATTCTTTCTGCCTTTGGTTTTCCCCACAGAACCCCCCGGGAGCCAGTTGCAATATAGAAGCGCCCAAATTCCCGGGGATCTCCAACGATACTTCGGATATCGCCAAACATCTGATTCTCCTTGTTAATCCGCTGCCAGGTCCTGCCTTCGTCAAGGGAGCGGTAAAAGCCATAGTCACCGTCTATGATACCATTGACATACAAAGTTTTATATGGACTGCCCGGGGCTTCTTTTCCCATCCCCTGCCGGTAGATCTTATCTCCCAATTTAGATACCCGTTGAAAGTCCGCATTCTTACTGTTTTTATGGAAGGTCAGTCTCCAAAGCCCTTGTTCGCCGGTTGCAATCCAGACAACTCCCCTCTTACCGGATTCTGCTCGAATCTCTGCGGGCATTCTGCCATCCATACCGCCAAGCTCCAGCCGTGGAAACTCTTCCGATACCGAGATTCTATGGAAGGTCCGGGCACGGTCCGTACTGATATATAGGAAAGAGTCATCGCCAAAACCATAGAACACCTCCGGATCCATCCGGTCCGATAATACTTTCATGGTCTTGTCCGGATCGTTTACCGGATGTCCGCTCCGGTCAAAGACCCGGCATTTGAACCACGTATTTCCCCTATTCTCTGTGTAAACGACCGCATCGACCGGTAAACGGTCTCCTTCCCCAATCGCCCAGACAAGAGTTTTGGCATCTGCAGAAATCGCTGTCCATCCGGAGTTTGTATTTGGTTTTTTTATCGCCGCAATCAAGGTATCGATTTTCTTCGTGATGCCCACCGGGTCCGGCAGACGTAACCAGGTTTTGCATTGATTCTCGGACCAGATCAGGCCTCCGATCGTCTTCCCCTTCCAGTTTCCTCTCGCGGTTACTGCAACAAGCATTGGATTCTTATCCGGAAAATCCGCGTTCAGACAGGTGATATAACGGTTCCTAACTTTTGCAGACGTTTCTTACCCAAAGACATACAGCATCCTGCCGCAATAACTACAATATTGATACAAACCAGCAGGGATGAGATATAAACTAAATTCAATGTACCGCTTTCCACCCAGCCCTTTTTTAAAGGACGGGTAAATTCACTAAAAATGGTGGAATAAGAGATTGCCATCGTTATAAATGCTGAGTTTTTATTGATCAAGCCGCTCATTCTGGCGGGATTAAAGGGCGGAATAACAGTCGAAACGATTAACAATATCACGGTTACCCGCAATGCTATCATCCATGCGCTTGATTTTTGAGAATTACTTTTTGCCATTTTTGCACATCCTATCTGTTAATATTTGGCTGAACAACTTAAGAAGCAAGTTAACAAATAATCTTTTGAACTAATCTTTCGTTAATTAAGTTTCTTAACGGATTGCCCATACAGAACTTCTCCCTCTATAACCACCCTTTCTATAATGGTTGCTTTCGGGTTTTCAATTAAAGCAATTAATTTCTGTGCTGCACTTCTTCCCAAAGACTTCGTATCCTGCTTTACCGTAGTCATCTTGGGATTAAGCATCTGAGACAGCGGAATTCCGTCGTATCCCGCAATGGAAATATCATCCGGTATCCGAAGTCCCCTCTCCTTTATCGTATTAAGTCCGCCAATACACGAAAAATCGTCCGGAAAAAGGATGCATGTGGGCCGGTCTTTCAGATCCAGCAATTCCTCTGTCAGCTTTGCCGCGGTATCCGGATCGCGGTATATTCCGCTCTTCACATATTCATCCGGGACTTTGATTCCAAGCTCACCAAGTGTTTTATAGTAACTGCCGACACGGTTTTGCGTAACCGAAGAATCCGCTCCGTGGATATATGCAATCTTTCTGTGACCCATATCATAGATGTAATGTATCAAGTCCCGCATGCCCTTGATATTGTCCGATATAATTGCCGTCCGGTTGTCAAAGACATGATCGATCGTTACAACCGGAAGCTCTCCGTGAATCAATTCAATGACATCCGGATCCCTGAAATCAATGCATGCAATTACTACACCATCCACGCCCCTGTACTTACTGTGTTCATAATAAGACATATTCTTTTGCTTCATATGCTTATTGATGAACGTAATATCGTAACCATTCTTCTCCGCTTCCACCTTAAAGCTGTCTAAAACCCTTGCAAAATAATCATGGGTCAGTCCGCTCTGCGCTTCATCAACAAACAATACCCCGATATTATAGGTACGATGTGTTTTTAAAGCTCTGGCAGAAGAGTTTGGAAAATACCCCATGTCCTTGGCAGTTTTACGAACGAGCGCTTTGGTAGATTCCGCAATGTCACTATGATCATTTAATGCTTTACTGACCGTAGCTACTGAATAACCGCATTTTGTTGAAATGTCCTTAATAGAAACCAACGTTAACTCCCCATTTTTCGTGTATTTTTAACTTAAACGTTTTCTAAAGCAATCGCATTGCATTACTGTAAAACAAGTCAAATATACATTCTCATATTACCTGAAAATGACAATTTCCTGTAAAACTTCACGATATTTCACCGACTATCACCCTTGCTATCGTATAAATTCATAGAAATAATGTCTTTTCATGCTAAGAATATCTTAACTTATTTTTTTCAAATTTACAAGTATTTTTTTGAGTTTCGTCAAATTTCGAAAACGTTTTCTAAAATGGCAATTCTTTTTTCTATTATTTTCCCTGATTATGAATTGATTTGAATGTCATAAGTCACATAAAGCCATGAACATGAATAGGACCGCATATATATTCCGTCCTATTCATATCAAAATCTTAAAATGACTTATGACACTTAAATTATGGATTGCATATTAGCAGGATGGTTTCACAACAATTCCGTTCACTTCGACCTGGTCATTAATGGCGATCACCAGACACCTGCGCCCATCCACCATTTTCGTTTCTACGAGGTCGGCTCGCTCCGGATTTACCTTAATAACCACATCCGGGGTTTTTACTTCAAACGCCCTTGTATTTGTGACATTCGCCGCCAGCAGAGAGGTGTTTTCTCCGGTTAACTTTTCGTAATTCGCATCAAAATCCTTCAGCTTTTCCTCTTCGATACCGGATTCGGTAAAAAGATTCTTCACCTCTGCCTTATCTAAGGTAAGCGGTTCCGGAATTTCTTTTTCATCATGCTCCTCGATGATTTCATTTAATTTTTCATGTATATTTCTAACGATCCCATATTCACATTCTTCCCCAAGGGTCTCTTGTATTAAGGTCTGGAAGGTTTCCTTCTGCCCTCCCGCGGATAACGGAACCCGGCAGCCGAGGAGCTGATCGACAAAATCCTTATGTAAATCCTCCGCGTCCTTGGAGTAATAGAGTATATTATGGATATCGGCGCTTCGATCATGAAACGCAGGAAAAAGGAACCCATTGCTTGGCATACTGACCACCCAATCCTGGATGCGCTTCTGAAACTGGTTAGTTTCATCGTTGTAGCTAAGCCCTGGTTTTGAAAGCTTTACCGGACATAGGGAACAGAGGATATAGGAATACACCTCCTCGGAGGCATCCTCCATAAGGATATTATCGTTTGTTTTCCCGGGAACATCATAAGCCGCATAAATCATCAGGATAAGGTAATTCCCCGTACAATCATAGGCATTGATTACCTTTTTATAGAATTCATCCAGAAGTGCCTCATTCTTTAGCTCACTGTCCCTTAACCGCAGCAAAAACTGCTGCGTTCCCCCGTCAAATTCCGTCTCCATCGGAAATTCCATATTAATCAGATTTTTCCCGATCCGGCCGGATAAAGTTTTCTTAAAGATCTCAAAATACTTAAAAGTTTCTTCCTCCGGCAGGGTCAGAAACGTCTGCGTAAATTCCGTCTTTATATTTTTTTCACCATCTACATAACAACCGCTCACCTTCATAATGGAGCTGTTCTCATGGTTAAATTGCTTTTTAATTTCTGAAATTTCACTGTTTATCATCTGCAATCATCCTTTTCATCTCAAGTATATTGTCTTGTTTGTTTTTATCCCAATACCGATTCCAGTTTATCATCCCGATTTTTATTAATCAAGCGCAAAATAAGACTGCAAACGAAAAAAGTGCCGCAGACCTTTCCTGCCCCGGTCTGCAGCACCCTTTGTCCCTCTAATTCATATTACTCATCCATGTATAAATTGTGCAAATTGATGGTTACTGTTCACACCCGGGCAAAGTCTATCCTATAATAAACGCGTAATGAAGAAATGCAAGCTTGTTTGCAATTTCCGAATGGAGCAAAAGATCATGAACGCTCTTTTCGTTCATGATATGATTTCGACAAGTGATATCCGATAAGGAGTATTTGCATTCGTCGAAATCATAGCATGATATACATGGCGGGTGTGAATAGTAACAATTGATGAAGTCAATTTTATAAACTGGCTTTGTCCCTCATATCAAATTTGAATTTCTTTAGTTTGTTTCACTCTTTAATGCATCCAGTATATTTTCATTGCGTATCTTGCTCATCGAATACAGCATGCTGACAAATACGACAAGGAATACACTGAGCGAACTGATTACCATGCTTGGAACCGGAAGGTAGAACGGCATCTCGACTCCATGATTGACACTTTTGTAGATCAGATAGGTAATTCCCACGGATACCGGCAGCCCATAGAGTAATGCCTTCAATCCATAAAAGATACATTCAAAATTAAGCATTTTATTAAAACCATGCTGTGTCATTCCTACGGATTTTAACATTGCAAATTCCCGCCGTCTTAAATTCACATTCGTCGATATCGTGTTAAAGACATTTGCTATCGTAATGAGTGATATCAGTACAATAAAACCATAGGAAAATACGGAGATCACCATAATTACATTGCGGTTCGTCTGCAAAGCTTCTGCCAGATTATACAGGTTCGTAGAAGGCATTTTGGCCTTTACCAGAATCTCCTTAATATTTTCTACCGCCTGCCCCGGATCCTTCGCGGAAAAATACATATTATACTGCCATTGATCCTCCATGTCGGCATAAGCTTCCCTACTCTGCTCATCGATAATCAACGTCAGGAAATTTCCCTGGGAAGAGTTATCCACACCAAACGGTGCGGTGTCTGCAAATGCGCCGATGGAAACATTGATCGTCTCTTCTTTATCTTCCTTCATACTGAAGGTAATCGGCAGGCTTTGTATCGTTTTATCCTTGAAAACATTTTTGTTTTGATATTTCTGTTCCGTAGTGCTGTAGTAATGCTGCTTATCGATTAATATTCCTGCCGGTGATTTGGGATTCGTAAATTGTTCGATGGAAAGTCCCAGTTTATTCACATAATCCGTAAAGGCGGCATGGTCGACACTGCAAATCGATACCGTGATTGGAACCTTCCCATCCTCCATTAAATTGTTCTGCTCTTTCATCCTGTTATAATAATCATTTTCCACAAAATCCTTTGTCAGTTCTACCGTCCCATACAGTTTATCCACCATCGAGCCCTGCTTGATTCCGTCAAGAGCAAGAATGTCCTGATATGCTTTCCTTCGGTTGCTTTCGATATCCGGATCTTTATCATAGATCGTATAGGTGATATCATACTCCGTTTCCTCATAAACATCCGTAACACTATCCTTAAGATACATCGCAAAGGAGGATGCCGCAACAAACAAAACGATACTGATGAATAAGGAAATTACCGTTGTCCGATAGCGTTTGCGGTTTCTTTTAAAGTTCTTTAAGGCAAGATCCCCTTCCATCCCAAACAGTTTTCGGATGATCTTCCGCGTTTTAACCTGCTTTGCAGATAATTTAATGTCACTGGTCTGTCTTATGGCATCCATAGCAGACACTCTTCTGCTCCGCCTTGCCGGTACATAGACCGATAGGAGGATCGTAACCAAGGAAATGATGACTGCCGCAACGATTGCCGGAGCCGAAACCGCCAGGGATAATTCGGCGGAGGAGGATTCATAGGAAAAGATACTGTGCAGAGGTTCCCTAAGTACATAAAAAGTTACTCCGATCCCGGCGATACCGGAAAGCACTCCGATCGGAATTCCAATCACGGCGATCATCAGGGATTCACAGATTACTGTATTCATTCTCTGCTTTCCGGTAGCACCTACGCTGGACAATAGTCCAAACTGCTTTTTTCTTTCACTGACGGAAATAGCGAAGGAATTATAAATCAGCGAAACAGATCCCGCGATGATCAAGGAAATAAGAATCGCAGCCAGGCTGTATAGAACCGCATTAAAACCGCTGTTATTACTGATTCCCATATAGCGGAGCAGCTCCGAATTATAGCTGTATTTGATGCCGCCGCGCACATTGCTAATCCTTTCCATAATTTGATAGATATCTTTTGGATGCTTTGCTTTAAAATAAATACTTATGGGGTTTTTCCCCTGAACATCCCCCATATTTAATTTTGTAAATACAGAGTAACCCGGATTCGTATATTCCTCCAGCTGATAGTTGGTACGTTTGCAAATACCAACCACCGTAAATGTTCTTTCCTCTGTGACTTCGAGTTTCTCTGGATTCCCATCCTCCGGCAGAGAGTACTCGGCATTTTCAAGAATTGGAGTACCGTCTTCGAACACCCGCTGCCCTAATTGTAATATCAAAGTATCCCCGATTTTATATTCCACACCGCCGTTGGTATTGATGTGATCGGATACAACGACCTCATTCTCATTCTGTGGCAGTCTGCCCTCCATAAGCCGTATCGGCAAATGTGCAAACGCCTGCTCCTGCACTTCCAGGACACGCAGATAGGGCTTATATTCATTCTTGCTCTCCGGAAGATAGGCAAAGCCGCCGCTCTTCACCATTACGACATCCTCTAAATCCTTCTCACTTTGAAGCTGCTGATAGTCGGACAGAGCGGCATTCTGAATGACTCCGTGCCAATCACCCTCCCGCTCAACGGTAAAATTCAGCATATAAGCCTGCATACTGGATATGAACGTCGTAACTGCTGTAATCATGGCGGCCGATAGAATGACGCCGATAATCGTAACAATCGTTCGTGTCCTGTTCTTTCGTAAGCTTTTTAAGGTGATTTTGTTCATAATATTCATTCCCTAATCACCTCATCCTTAGCAATTTTACCATCCTCGATACTGATGATCCGATTCGCCTGCAAGGCTATCTTTTCATCATGGGTAATAACAATAAGTGTCTGATTATACTTTTTGTTATATAATTTTAAGAGGTTGATGATTTCATCACTATTCTTACTGTCAAGATTCCCCGTCGGCTCATCGGCCAATACGATTGCCGGATTATTGATCAGGGCACGCCCGATGGAGACTCTCTGCTGCTGTCCTCCCGATAGCTGATTGGGCAGATGATCTACCCGCTCCTTCACGCCTAATATCGTTAAAAGCTCCTCCAGATTCTGCTGATCCACCTTCCTTCCGTCCAGCAGCAGGGGCAGTGTGATATTCTCCTCCACATCAAGAACCGGAATCAAGTTGTAGAACTGATAAATTAGTCCGATCTGCCTCCGCCGAAAGATTGCCAGTTGGGATTCATCCAGCTGATAGATATCCGTACCGTCGATTAGTACCTTTCCCGAGGTGGGACGGTCTACCCCGCCAAGCATATGAAGCAGGGTCGATTTACCAGAGCCGGAAGGCCCGATCACTGCGATAAACTCTCCTTTTTCAACGGAGAAAGAGACATGATCCAATGCGGTGACCGCAGTATCGCCTTTTCCGTATACCTTTGTTAAATTTTCTACTCTTAATATTTCCATACATGTACCTTAACCTTTCACCAAAGTTGATATGATAATTTTATCCTACCATGGTGACAATGCGGTGACTTTTAAAATGACAATATTGTCACTTAAGCAGCTTCTTCGGAAAGTCCGGTCACGTCACATAACCGATTTATATAGATGAATGGCAAAAGAGCTTCCTTGTCCAATCTTACTGTTCACCCGGATATCCCCCTGCTGGCGGCGCAGGATGCTGTAAGACATCGCAAGTCCAATTCCCACGCTATCCGATGAAGAATTCTTTCCTTTATAGAATCTTGTAAAGATATGAGGCAGATCCTCCTTGCTGATCCCGGCTCCGTTATCGGTAATAATAATTTCCGAATAGAGCGGATTATCCTTCACTTCTATCTGTATATGCCCGCCCTTCGGTGTATGCTCAATACAGTTTTTAAGGATATTAATGAGCGCCTCCGTCGTCCATTTGATATCACATAGAATGACCTCGTCCTTTCTATCTACCGCGTAGGAAATATCCTTGAGCTCCATCGGGATGAGTAGAGGCTGTAAAGCATTTTCAATTAATCTATGGGCCGGTATTTTCTCCTGCCTCATACGAACCACACCGGCATCCAGCTTGGACATCTTAAGAAGGGAGGAAACCAGCCACTCGATTCGCTCCAGCTGCATATAGATCTGGGAGGTAAATTCCTGCCGTTTCTCCTGGGTAAGATTATCCTCTTTTAATAGATCCACCATAACCATCATAGAGGTCAGCGGAGTCTTCAGCTGATGTGAAATATCCGCCATCTGATTCGCCAGGAGATATTTCTCACTTTTCAGCTGCTCATTATATTCGGACAGCATTAATGTCACCTTATAGATTTCACTTTTTAAGATGCTTAACTCCCCTTCTGCATTGTTCCGGATATCTAAGGAATGCTCCCCGTTACTGATCCTTTTTAAATAATCTGCCAGCTTCGCAATCTGTCTGTACCTTCTTTTTGTATTTACATAGAAAATAGTGCATAGCAATAGGACCGTAATCAAAATCAGGATCCCGGTCCATACACCGATCAGAAAACCAAGGAGCACCAATACGGCGGAAGCAATCAGTGTTTGTATTGCCATATCTTTAATTTCTTTATTTCGCATCAGGAACATATCGTAGGTTTGCCTTTCTTATCGCCTTATCATACTGTCTGTTTTTTGCCGCTTTATCAGGACAGCTGGTAACCTAATCCGCGGACAGTTTTAATAATGGCAGGATTCTGCGGATCATCTTCAATCTTCTCCCGAAGTCTTTTTATATATACCGTTAAAGTATTGTCATTTACAAAATCTCCAGACACATCCCAGATGCTTTCCAGCAGCTGATTTCTTGTAACAATACGTCCTTCATTATTAATCAGCGTCAGGAAAAGCCTGAATTCCAGTGCCGTCAGGAAGACATCGCTTCCGTTTTTCTTCACTTTGCCCTCCGATACATTCACCGTCACATTCCCATACTGCAGCAGGACATCCCCACCTGTCGTTTTTACTGACCGGCGAAGGACACTGCGGATACGGGATTGCAGCTCCCGAATCCGAAATGGCTTTGTGATATAATCATCGGCGCCGATATCCAGTCCCAGGACCACACTTCCCTCATCATCCCTGGCAGTCAGAAAGATGACCGGGGTATCCCCTTGGATTTTCAGCTTCTTGCAGATATCAAAACCGTTCCCATCCGGCAATGAGACATCCAGAAGTGCAATGTCATATTTCTCCGAGGAAATCCTTGCCATGGCTGAAGCGGCACTGCCGCAGGTGGTTACTTCATAATTTTCCTGCTGCAGGGAATATTCCAGCCCCATGGCAATGGCGGTATCATCCTCCACAAGCAGGAGCTTCTTTTTCTCTGTATTCATATCCGATCCATTCATCCTCTCACTGCTTTCTCAATAATACATGAAATCATTATACTATGGCAGAAACTCGCACGCAAGCTTTTACACGCTACTAGGGTTATTGCCGTTGTTGCATTGTTACTGTTCACACCCGATATGTATACCATGTTATGATTGCTACAAATGTATCCGATTCGGAGACGCTTTCGCTTAAGCTTCATTACGTAGCGGTACATAAGGCTCCAAAATACGGAGCCAAAGTACCGACGAATGCAAATACTCCTTATCGGATATCATTTGTCGAAATCATATGATAGACTTTGTTGGGGGTGTGAACAGTAATGTTGCATTTCTATCTAAATTGATGCAAGAGGGGTTGTAATCTTCCCGGACATACTTATGTGGCAGCGGATGTAAAATCTTCTCGGACGTATTGACGAATCTCCTCCGGATCCTTAAACTGGTGTCCGGTTGCCATCATCGTAATTATGCCGCTTAGGGCAGCGATCCGGTCTGTATCGGCAAATTTCGTTTCTTCTGCAATCTCCGCAACGATTCGATTCGGATGTTCCCGATTTGCTTCCACCCGGACTACGATACAATCATAGCCGGTTTCTTCCGTAAGCCTTCTTGTCAAATTATTTACCACGGTCCCCGGCGGGCATAATCCGGGAAATATACGGCTTGGAATTCCATGCGTCTCTAACTTCTCCTCATCCCAACCCCCTTTGTCCGGGTCAGCAAGCCCCGTCGTGACCACATTGGTATATTCACAGCACTTTACCCCGCTCAACAAATACGTCAGATAATCCGCAACGAATAATATACTGTCCGCCCTTTCGAAATAATCCGGATGCTTCTCCTTAACTGCCATGAGCCGATGGATCGTATCGGAATCCGGAAAAGAAACGGCATTTCCGATCCGCTGATTCTCTTTATCCAGAAGAATAAAATCGGACCCCCAGGCGCTGACTCCGACAAAGATCGGAAGCTTTCCTATCTTCCAGCATTTCTTTAATCCGAGAACTATTTCTTTATATACCTGTTCCACATCCCAGCATAGTTCCCCGTCCTTTTCCACTATTTCATGCTCAAAGCAATGAACCTCCTCCATCTTTAATATTCCATCCTCAATATAGCCCATCCTCTGGTGTCCCGCCGACGTTCCGATATCAATCGACATATAGTAACCAGCCATACCTTTCATCTCCTTTTCTACGTATCTATTTTAGACATTTGTTAAATGCCTAAACCCTTTTGTTCTATCATAGTAAAGAAGAATTAAAAAAAGAACACGAAAACCCTCTGATCCGTACCGAAAGCGTAAGAGGGTTTTCGTGTATCCTGATGTACCTTTAGTTTAAAACACGATCCGCAGCCTTAATAAAGCGCTGATAGCCTTGATAGGTATAGGCGGTCCCTTTTCTTAGTATGTTTCCGTTATGGGACACCTGATTCACTTCCAGAACATCCCCCCGGTTAATTTCATGATTTTTCAAGGCGAGTGTATTCCTATCCACGTATACGGTATCCATCTCCTTACCGTTCACTGCGATTCTGCTGTAGGCATTAAAATCATTGCCTTTAATCACTGTATTGCCATGTAGATCTACCTTAATTGAGGTAATCGTGATATCCTCGATCCCCATCTGCAAATCCGCTTCATCATATCTGTCTTCTCCATTGTATACATACTTTTTTCCATAAAGCATATCATACTGGAGCACTTTCAGATCGGACCAGTACCGCTTTGTACCCATTCTTTCCTGATGATATTTCATCAAAGTTCCAGCATGGATTCCCACCTTGTCAAAAGCAATGGAAGCCAGCTGGTAGGAAGCCAGATCTCTGTCCTCCTTCGGAAGACCCATGTTATCCCAGATTACATAATTTGTCTTAAACAAAGACCCGCAGGCAAGCTGATCGCTTTCCAGCCCGAGGGAGGGCTGGTGATCGCCAAATAAGACAAGTATGGTATCCTCATCAAATTTCTCCAGCTCTTTTACAAGATTACCAATAAACTGATCCACTTCGTATAGCTGATTTACATAGTACTCTATGGAATAATTTCTGTCTTCTTCCCCTTCCGTTCCATGAACCGTAATCGGTTGATTCATTGCTACCGGCTCACTCGGATATCCACCATGGGACTGTACCGTGATGGTATATACAAGATCCTGCCCTTCTGTCGATTTCAGGCATTCCATAACGGAATCGGTGAGCTTGGCATCCTTCGCCCATCCAAGCGGGGTATAGTCTTCTATATCCATCATCTCCAGCGAGGTAAAGGTATCAAACCCCAGTCTGGCAAATACTTCGTCTCTCCCATAGAAGCTTGCGATATTATTATGTATGGCATGTGTGGAATATCCAAGGTTCTTAAGTACATAGGCAATACTTTCGCATACATTATCCCTCATTACTGTCTTGTATGGATATTCTCCCGTCCCAAAATAACGCATGCTCATACCGGTAAGTACTTCAAATTCCGTATTGGCCGTTCCCGCTCCGACTACCGGAACCCTTACATATCCGGAGGTATAGTCCTCCTCCAGTTTATGAAAATTCGGAATTGGATCCTTCGAGTATTCCATGCCCTTGATCAGGCTCGGATCAAAAAATGATTCCAGCTGAACGATAATAATATTGGGATTCTCTTTGGTCCGATAATGATCTTTGCCATCCTCACGAATGATCTTCTTTACTTCACTTTCCTGATAGTGATCCGGCCGGTCAATTCCCTGCACAAATATGGTGCTTAAAAAGCTGTAAGGGAAACCATAATCCTCATATCCAATGGCTATATTGCCAAAATAAGTGGAGAGCACATTTGCCCGTATGCATAGTTTCGTAACCGGAAGAATCGAAACAAATGCAAGGATCAGGAAGGCAATATACCTTTGATATCTCATTTTCCCCTGAAACTTCGGACACCATAATGCGGCTAAAACGAAGAAACCGATTGCCGCCAGAGTCAGCAATACGGCCAGAAGTATTTGATCCACGGACATATATTTCTTAACCACCGAGGCTGCGTTACCGATCATCTTCAGGTCATTCCCGGTAAAGGGTGTAACTCGGCAAGCCAGAATAACGCCATTGGCGATGCCTCCGATCAACCAGACAAAACTGATTACAATGGAGGCAAATATTCTCTTTCGAACCAAATAGCTTATGGTTAAGGTTACGAAAATCAGATAGGTGTTATACAGAAATACATCCCAGCTTTTTATAAGGTAATGAAAGGCTTCCGCAAACGAATGTCTGCTGATACTCTCAATTGTAAAGTTAACCATGCATGCCATCCCAAAGCAGAGGATCAGAAAATATAGATCCTTTCTTGTATCCTTCCGGTTTTCCTGGTAATTCACGGAAGCCTTTCTCCGGCCTATGTATTCATTTAAGCGTTGAAATGATATTTTCCTATTAAAAAACTTCATTTTATATCTCCATTCTGTCCATAAAACGGTTTGTAACATAGAAGTAACGGATACTATTTCCAATAGTAAAACTCCGTAGATTGATCGTTTACACTTTTTATTTCAGAACTTAATTTACCACAGAATACGAAAAGTTCAAGTTCTTTTTAATACTTTTTTCAAAAACTTTTTTCCATCCCATCTGCGCTGCTGCATTGCTGTCATAAACCTCCATTTACGGTGTATAATATTGATATGAGGGATAAAAATCTTCCTAACAAATCGTCTTCTTCCATTTGCATAAGTTAAAGAAAAATGGCGGGTAATAGGAAACAATATTTTAATGAGCAACTGTTTGAAGTTTGTGCAAATTGGTGAAATTAATTTTGAAAGGGTGATGATATGAAAAAACTTTATTATTTAATTCTTCTATCCACTTTTTTATTCGTCGGCTGCCAGCGC
>ENA-UOOK01001593-UOOK01001593.1-fermentation-metagenome-genome-assembly--contig:-NODE-1593-length-29673-cov-31.428354_pt1 | contig 29673 bp, 24 predicted proteins | sample MGYA00245777_ERZ724023 | MGnify/ENA primary metagenome ERZ724023 (study PRJEB28704, sample SAMN03018312) | fermentation metagenome | biome: anthropogenic terrestrial biome; feature: soil...
AACTTCAAACAAAACCATAATCTATTTAGTATATTGATAACTCTTGTATTTTATACAAATTTATGTAATAATATAACTGTTCGGTAACTAAACGAACAAATAAGAGGCAGACAATGGGAAATAATCAAATCTTTTTTAAATCAACACCACTATATAAAGAGTATTTATTACTAGAAGCAGTTGAAAAGAACTCGAATATTACTCAAAGAGAATTAAGCCGCATTTTAAATGTGGCTGTTTCTATGATTAACGAGTATTTGGATAAAGAAGAAAAAAATGGATATATCACAAGAAACTATAAATCTAGTAAGGATGTAGAATACATCATTACAGATAGTGGTAAGGAAAGAGTTAAGCTCCTCAATATCCAATATTTAAAATCTGCACTTTCAATCCATAATGCAGCTAGAAAAGATATAACAACCTTTATTGAACATGTGATTGAAAAAGGATTTAAAAATATTATTTTATATGGTGCAGGCGATGTATCTGAAATTATCTTGCAAACTTTAGAGTTCGATAGAAGATTAAAGTTAAATATTGTCGGTATTGTAGATGATGCAATAGATAAACAAAATATAGACCTTCACGATATTAAAGTAACAGACCCTAATAATATATTTAATATAGATCATGATGGTGTATTGGTATCTAGCTATCTACACCAAAATACAATTGAAAATAATTTAGATAAACTAAAATATGATAAGAAAAAAATAATAAGGCTGTTTAAGGACTAACACACATGATATTTAAACTATTTAAAAGAATTATGGATACACTATTATCGTTTATTGGATTAATTGTATTATCACCACTATTTTTACTAATTATTATTTTAATAAAATTGGATTCTAAAGGACCAATTTTATTCAAACAAAAACGGGTTGGTAAAAATAAGAAACACTTTAACATTTATAAATTTAGAACTATGCGCATTGACACACCAAAAGATACACCGACACACCTTTTAGAAAACCCTGAACAGTGGATTACTAAAATGGGTAAGTTCTTAAGAAAGACAAGTTTAGATGAATTACCACAAATAATTAACATATTTAAAGGTAATATGTCTATTATTGGACCAAGGCCAGCATTATGGAATCAATTTGATTTAATTGAAGAACGGGATAAGTATGGTGCAAATAATCTATATCCAGGGTTAACAGGTTATGCACAGATTCATGGTAGGGATGCTATATCAATAGAAGAAAAAGCAAAACAAGATGGATACTATGTAAAACATATGGGATTATGGTTAGATATAAAGATTTTCTTTGGAACCATATGGAAGATATTTAAATCAGATGGTGTTGTTGAAGGTGGCACTGGTACCTTAGAAAAAGAACAACAAAAAGAAAAGTAGGTTTATATGAGAAGCGTATTAATCACAGGAGCGAATTCATATATAGGTACTAATGTTGAAAGATGGTTACTAAAAGAACCAGATAAGTATCATGTGGAAACATTAGATATGAAAGACCCAAATTGGGTCAATTTTGACTTTTCTAAGTTTGATGTAGTATTTCATGTTGCAGGTATTGCGCACTCAACACCTAAGAAAAGTGAAAAAGACCTCTACTACAGAGTAAATACTCAACTGACAATTGAAACCGCTAAAATAGCCAAAGAAGCTGGTGTTAAACAGTTTATATTTATGAGTTCTATGATTGTCTATAGTAGTAAAGAAAGAGTTATCACAAAAGATACTAAACCTAATCCAGATAATTTTTATGGGGATAGTAAACTTCAAGCTGAAATTGGATTAAATAAATTGAGTGATAAAACATTCAAAATAGTAGTACTAAGACCACCAATGATATATGGTCCAAACTCTAAAGGAAATTTTCCTAGATTAATGTCATTTGCTAGAAAAAGTTTTATCTTCCCTAATTTCAAGAATAAGAGAAGTATGCTATATATTGATAATTTATCAAACAGTATTAAATATTTAATTGATAATGAAGTAGAGGGCTTATTTTTTCCACAAAACAGTGAATATATGTGTACATCAGAAATTGTTCGTATGTCAGCCAAACTAATTAATAAAAGAATATGGTTTACAAGAATTTTCAATCCAATCATTTATTTAACTAGAGGATTAATTAGTATTGTAAACAAGATGTTTAGCGATTCTTACTATGATGTAAATATGTCAGAAGAGTTAATTAAATTAAATATTGTGACGAACTCAGATTCTATTAATAAGGTTTTTATCAAATGAAAAAACACATATTAGTGATATCCCAATATTTTTATCCCGAAAACTTTAGAATTAATGATATGTGTGAAGAATGGATAAAAAGAGGATATAAGGTAACAGTAATAACGGGTATACCTAATTATCCTAAGGGAAAGTTTTTCAAAGGTTATAGCTGGTTTAAAAAAAGAAAAGAAAATTATAAAGGTATTGATGTAATTAGACTACCAATTATTTCTAGAGGTAAAAGTTCAGTTAGACTAATTATGAATTATTATTCGTTTGTCATATCAGGATGGTTTTGGAAATCTTTTAGCAAATTAAAACCCGACTTAGTATTCATCTTTGAAGTTTCACCAATGACACAAGCTTTACCAGGTATTTGGTTTGCTAAAAGAAGAAAGATACCTTGTTATTTATATGTACAAGATTTATGGCCAGAAAATCTTCAAATTGTTGGGGAAATAAACAACAAGTTTATTCTAAAACGAGTCGGAAAAATGGTCGATAAAATATATGCCAGAACAAATAAAATTTTAGTAACGTCACCAAGTTTTAAGGAATCTATAATGAAGCGAGCGGTTCAAAGCGAAAAAATACTTTATTGGCCACAATATGCAGAAGATTTTTATAAACCGATAGAATCAACCGATAACAAAAAAGTATTTAATATTATGTTTACTGGAAATATCGGTGAAGCACAAGGCTTAGAAATTTTACCTTTTGTTGCACTAAAACTAAAAGAAAATAATTATGATAATGATGTTGTGTTTACTTTAGTAGGTGATGGAAGAAATAAAACCAATTTGATGAAACAAGTAGAGAACATGAAGGTTGACCATATGTTTAAATTTGTGGGTCAAATACCTGCTAATGAAATACCCAATATGCTTAGTAAGGCCGATGTTGCATTTATAAGTTTTAGTGATAATGAACTATTTAGAATGACAATTCCAGCAAAACTTCAATCATATATGGCTTGTGGTAAAGCAATACTAGGTGTAGCAGAGGGTGAAACGAGTAAAATTATTCTAGATAGTAAGTGTGGTTTGGTATCTAGCCCAGGTCAGTTAAATGAATTATATGAGAATATTATTAAATTTAAAGATATGTCACTTGATGAAATAGCCAAATATGGAACTAATGCATTTAAGTTTGCCGATGTACATTTTAATAAAAATAAATTAATGAATCAGTTTGATGAATTATTAGAAGTGGAGTAATAAATATGTTTAGAGACAAAATATTATTAGTAACTGGCGGTACTGGATCATTTGGAAACGCTGTAGCTTCCAGATTTCTTGATTCGAATATAAAAGAAATTAGAATTCTTTCTCGCGATGAAAAGAAACAAGAGGACATGAGGAAATTATACAACAATGATAAACTAAAATTCTATATTGGAGATGTTAGAGACTATAACTCTATAGAAGGAGCGTTTATTGGTGTTGATTATGTCTTTCACGCTGCAGCTCTAAAACAAGTCCCTTCTTGTGAGTTTTATCCAATGGAAGCTGTTAAAACAAATGTTGTTGGAAGTGACAATGTCATTTCAGCATGTGTAAAAAACGGTGTAAAAAAAGCAATTTTCTTATCAACAGACAAGGCTGCATACCCAATTAATGCAATGGGCATGAGTAAAGCCATGATGGAAAAAAATGTTGTTGCAAGATCACGTCAGTTAAGAGAAAATGACACGGTTTTATGTCTAACAAGATATGGTAATGTTATGGCATCACGTGGATCAGTTATACCGTTATTTTTAGATCAAATAAATCATAATAAACCTATAACTATTACAAATCCTGAGATGACTAGATTTATGATGACTTTAGAAGATGCTGTAGATTTAGTTCTATATGCTTTTGAATATGGAAATCAAGGCGATTTATTTGTTCAAAAAGCACCTGCTGCAACAATTGATGTATTAGCTCAAGCGGTACTTGAACTTAAACAAAGTAAGATGAAGCCAGTATATATTGGGACAAGACATGGGGAAAAATTATATGAAGTTTTAGTTACCCAAGAAGAAATGGTTAAGGCTGAAGACTTGGGGGAATTTTTTAGAATACCGGCAGACAATAGAAATTTAAATTATGACAAGTTTATTGAACAAGGAAGCCAAAAACTTAGTGTTGTAGATTCATATCATTCACATAATACGGGTAGACTAGATGTAGAAGGTATGAAAAAGCTATTATTAAAATTAGATTTATTTAAGTAGGTATAAAATGAAAATATTAGTAACTGGGTCTAAAGGTTTTATTGGTAAAAATTTAATAGTAGAACTTAAAAATCAAGGTTACAAAGAAATTTATGAATATGATATAGATTCTTCATTAGAAGATTTGGGTAAATACACTAGTGACTGTGAATTTGTTTTTCATCTTGCAGGTGTAAATAGACCGAAAGATGAAAAAGAGTTTATAGAAGGTAATTTTGGTTTTACATCTACACTGCTCGATAGTTTAAGGAAGCATAACAATAAGAGTACAATCATGTTATCTTCATCGATCCAAGCAGAATTAAATAATCCTTATGGTATAAGTAAGAAAAAAGGCGAAGAATTACTATTTTCTTATGGGAAGGAAGTCAATTCAAAAATACTTGTTTACCGTTTTCCTAATGTCTTTGGTAAATGGTGTAAACCAAATTATAATAGTGCAGTAGCAACTTTCTCATTCAATATCGCAAATGAATTACCTATTACCATTAATGATCCAAATGTCGATATGAGCTTAATATATATTGATGATCTAGTTAACGAACTTATCAACGGGCTTAAAGGCAATCCAAATAAAAAAGGCGATTATTGTAATGTAGAACCTGTATATAAAGTTAAACTTGGACAGATTGTTGATTTACTCTACTCATTTAAAGAAAGTAGATTAAATAAAGAAATACCAGATACTAAAGATCCATTTACAAAGAAACTTTATGCAAATTATTTAAGTTATTTACCAAAAGATAAGTTTAGTTATGAACTTAAAATGAATGTAGATAATAGAGGATCTTTCACTGAGTTTTTAAAAAGTGATGATAGAGGACAAGTTTCAATTAATATTTCTAAACCAGGGATTGTAAAAGGTAATCACTGGCATCATACTAAAAATGAAAAGTTTCTAGTTGTGAGTGGTACAGGTGTCATAAGATTTAGAAAAATAGATGAAACAGAAGTTATTGAATATTTTGTTAGTGGAAATAAACTAGAGGTTGTTGATATACCACCTGGATATACACATAATATTGAAAATTTAGGAAATACTGATATGGTAACAGTTATGTGGGCAAATGAAAAGTTTGATCCAGAAAAACTTGATACGTACTTTGTGGAGGTTTAATATGAAAAAACTAAAAGTAATGACTGTAGTAGGTACAAGACCTGAAATCATTAGATTATCCGCTGTAATAAAAAAACTAAATGAATCAAATGCTATCGAACATACATTAGTTCATACTGGACAAAACTATGATTATGAACTGAATGAAGTTTTCTTCAAGGATTTTAATATAAAGAAACCAGATTATTTTTTAAATGCAGCAACTGGTACTGCCATAGAAACAATCGGTAACATCTTAATTAAGATTGATCCAATCTTAGAAGAAGTTCAACCAGATGCGTTTTTAGTTTTAGGAGATACTAATAGTTGTTTAACAGCTATCGCTGCCAAACGACATCATATTCCAATATTTCATATGGAAGCTGGTAATAGATGTTTTGATCAAAGAGTCCCAGAAGAAACAAACCGTAAAATAGTAGACCATATTTCAGATATTAATTTACCATATAGTTCTATCGCAAGAGAGTACTTATTAAGAGAAGGAATTCCAGCAGATAGAATCATTAAAACAGGTAGTCCAATGTTTGAAGTGTTGATGAGTAAAAAGGAAGAAATTGATAATTCGGATGTATTAGAAAGATTAGGCTTAGAATCAGGTAAATATTTCTTAGTTTCTGCGCATAGAGAAGAAAATATTAACTCAGACAACTTCTTTGAATTAGTCGATACACTAAATACTATTGCAGAAATGTATAAACTTCCAATTATTATATCAACACACCCAAGAACAAGAAAGATGATTGAAGCTAAAGGTGTCACTTTCCATCCTTTAGTACAAGTACTTAAACCATTAGGATTCATAGATTATAATAAACTACAAATTGATTCTAAAGTTGTATTAAGTGATAGTGGTACAATCAGTGAAGAATCCTCAATATTAAAGTTTAGAGCATTAAATATTAGAGAAGCACACGAAAGACCTGAAGCAATGGAAGAAGCAGCTGTTATGATGGTGGGATTAAATAAAGATAGAATTATGCAAGGTTTAGTAGTGCTTGAAAATCAATTTGATGATACTATTAGATATGTTAATGATTATTCAATGCCAAATGTATCAGAAAAGGTAATGAGAATCATTCTAGGTTATACTGATTATATTAATCAAAATGTATGGAGAAAAGAACATGAATAATGAAAGAAAATATCAAGTTTGTACAAACTGTGTTATGGATACAAGTGATTCAGCCATTACTTTTGATGAAAATGGCATGTGTGATCACTGTCAAAACTTTTATTCAAATATAAAACCAAATTGGAATACTGGGTCATTAGGAAAGTCCAAATTGGATATGATGGTTAATCAAATTAAGAGCGATGGTAAAGGTAAACCCTACGATTGTATCATTGGAATTTCAGGTGGTATTGATAGTTCTTATTTATTATACTATGCTAAAGAAGTATTGGGATTAAGACCATATGTGTTCTCAGTCGATACTGGCTGGAATCTAGAGGTTGCTAATAACAATATTAAAAAAGTAGTTAATGGTTTAGGACTTGAAGTTAATGAAGAACTAATAGACTGGGAAGAGATGAAAGATTTACAACTAGCATTTTTTAAAGCTCAAGTTGCATACCAAGATATTCCTCAAGATCATGTAATTTTTTCTGCTCTTTACAATACAGCTGTTAAGTATAAGATAAAACATGTTTTAACTGGTGGCAATCTATCTACAGAGTGTATAAGAGAACCAATTGAATGGGTATATCAAAATGATATTAAGATGATCAGAGACATTCATAAAAAATATGGAACATCAAAACTAAAGAAATTACCAATGACTTCAATGTTTAAATATAAAATTTACTATAGATACTTTAAAGGTATGAAGGTTCATAGACCATTAGACTTGATACCTTATACTAAAAAAGATGCACTAGATACATTAACAAGCAAGTTTCAATATGAACCATATGCAAACAAACATTTTGAGAGTATTTTTACGCGCTATTATGAAGGTTATTGGCTAGTTAAAAAATTTGGATTCGATAAGAGAAGAGCTCACTTTTCATCTTTAATACTAACAAATCAATTAAGCAGAGAAGATGCTTTAAATGTGTTAGCTAATCCACCTTACAGTGAAGCACAAGCTCTAGAAGACATGAAGTTTATAACAAATAAGATGAACATCACTGAATCGGAATTTAAAGAATTAATGGATGGTCAAAATAAAACATACAATGATTACAAAAATAGTTCCAAGTTTATTGCTTTAGGAGTCAAAATTGCTCAATTACTTGGAAAAGAAAAAAGACAATATAGATAATAGATATAATAGTCTATAAGAAGGTTGAGAGGAATACATGAATGAGAGTATTATTAATTGATGTTACATGTAAAGTGGGAAGCACAGGAAAAATAGTATATGATTTATATACCGAACTAAATAATCAAGGTCATATAGCAGGTATAGCATTTGGTAGGGGTCCTGTAATAAATGAACCCAATATATTTAAATTTGGTATTGATATGGAAACTGCCTTTCATGCTCTAATGAATAGAGTTACTGGTGTTCATGGTTCTTTTTCATTGATTTCAACAATTAGGTTAATAAGATTTATTGAAAAATTTAATCCCGATGTGATTCATATTCATGAACTACATGGTTATTTTGTAAATATCAATATGGTCATGAATTTTATAAGTAAAAGAAATATTAAGGTAATATGGACATTTCATTGTGAATACATGTATGAAGGAAAAGGCCATGTATATAGTGATAGTGAGGATTTACATTGGTCTAGAAAAAGAGAGTATCCTAAGAGTTTGTTATTAGATTTTAGTAAATGGAATGTGAAAAGATATAAAAAAAGTTTCGAAAAATTTAATGACTTAATTATTGTCTCACCTTCAAATTGGTTAGCTAATAGAATCAAAAACACTTACTTAAATAGATTTGATATAAGAGTAATTAATAATGGAATTAATCAAGAAATATTTAAACCAAAGGATGCATCATATTTAATTCAGAAACACTGTCTTTTTAATAAAAAAATAGTATTATCTGTAGCACCAAATTTGATGGGAGAACGTAAAGGTGGAAAAAGGGTTTTAGAATTAGCAAATATGCTAAAGGATACACCATACCACTTTATCCTGATTGGTGTCAAAGAGGATGAGGTTGAGCAACATGATAATGTATTAATGATACCTAGAACGGAAAATCAATCTATTTTAGCCGATTATTATTCATTGGCAGATATTTTTTTGATCCTCAGTGTGAGAGAAAATTTCCCAACTACATGTATAGAATCACTTTCTTGTGGGACACCCATAGTAGGATTTGACACTGGAGGGACTTCAGAAACAGCAGTATATCCTTACGGAAAGTTTTTTGAGTATGCTAATTTAAATGAGATTAAAGAGTATTTGATATCTGATTTTGTAATGAACAAAGAAACAATTACAAATTCAATAATAGATTATTCAAAAAAATATTCTAAAATGAACATGCTTGATTCTTACATTCAACTATATCTAATAGGAGATTAAGATGAAAGTACTATTTTTAACAAATATTCCTTCTCCTTATACGACAAAATTCTTCAATGATTTAGGAAATCAAGTAGAATTGACTGTCATATACGAAAGAGATAATGCTTCAGACAGAGATTCTGATTGGAGTAAAACAGAAAAACAAAACTTTAGAAAAATTATTTTAAGAGGTATAAAGGTAAGGAAAGAACAATCGATTTCACTAGGCATTATTAGGCATCTTAGTAAAAAATACGACCAGATTATTTTAGGTAGTTTCACAACACCAACAGGTATAATAGCTGTACTTTGGATGAAATTACTTAGAATTAAATATATGCTTTTTAGTGAAGGAGGAATTCCTAAAAATGGTAAGGGATTTAGAGAAAAGGTAAAAAAACTAGTTATAAAAAAAGCAGATCGATATCTAAGTACTTGTGAACTAGGAGATCAATACTTTATAAAATATGGTGCAAAATCCAAAAACATCAGAAGAATAATATTTACAACAATTTCTGAAAAGGATATAGTATCTAATCACGATTTTATATATAAGAGAAAAAATAAATTACCACAAATTATAGCTGTTGGACAATTTATTAAAAGAAAAGGGTTTATACATTTAATAGAATTATCTGCAAAAATCAATTCGCTTTATCCACACGAAGTAATGATTGTTGGATCTGGTCCAGAAAAAAAAGTATATCAAAAATTTATAAGTAGGAATAATTTATTTAATATTCGAATTATAAATTACCTACCAAAACAAGAACTTCTACAGTATTATAGAAATTCAGACATATTTGTATTACCAACAGAGTTGGATACCTGGGGTCTTGTTGTTATTGAAGCGATGACACAAGGATTACCAGTTATTACTACAGACACTTGTGTATCAGGAACTGAGTTTGTAGGAATGGATAGTGGGAGACTGTTTAAATTTGGAGACAATTTGAATTTTCAAAAACATCTTATAGAACTATTGAGAGATGAAGAACTTAGATTAGACATGTCAGTCAATAATTATATTAAAATGAGAGATTACACATTCGAAAATATGATAATTAGATTTATGGATGCAATTTCAAAAGAAGAGGTTAATAAATGATGATGAATAAAAAGATACTCTATTTTGCATTATCAAATTTGGAGGATAGAAGCGATGGTGTTACCCAAAAAATATATGGACAAATCAAAGGTTTTAAAAAGAATTCTTATGATTGTTACCTAGCAGGATACACAAACAAGGGTGTTGCTATATATTCTAAAAGTGATGTAATCGGTAAAAAAGCCCGTTTTAGAAGGTGGTCCTTAATAGATTTGACTTTGAAAAATGTGGATAAAGTTAAATTCGATGTTGCTTATATTAGATTTGCACACTTTACACCTGGTGTCATGAATTTACTTAAAAAAATGAGCAGATTGGGAATAAGAATCTATATTGAAATTCCCTCATTCCCGATAAAATATTCAAAGTCTATTAAAGGTTTCTTGTATCATCAACTTGATAAATTTTACTTTCCTAAAATAAAGAAATATGTATGTAAAATACTGAGTGTCGGAGAAAAAATTAGTCACATAAGTGGTATTAATAATATCAACATACCTAATGGTATAAACAGTAACATCAATTATATAAAGAAAGCATACAATGATAATTATGATACATTAAATTTTATATCAGTTTCAGCAATGTACATAACTCATGGTAATGATAGAATAATCAAAGGTTTTAAAAACTACTATGATATACACCCAAACTCTAGTATTAAATTACATTTCGTTGGTAGCGGAAACGAAGAAGAAAAACTTAAACAGATGGTCGGTGATTTTGAATTAGTAAATACTGTGATTTTTCATGGGAAAAAAGAAGGCAAAGAACTAGAAGAGCTATATTCGCTGTGTGATATAGGTGTAAGCGCTATAGGTATACATAGAGTTGGTTATAGTTATGCATCACCATTGAAATCTAAAGATTATTTAATGAGAGGGATTCCTTTTATATGTTCTTATCATGAAATTGGTATTCCTGAAAACCAACCATTTATTTTCAATGTTCCACCAAATGATGATCCCATTGATATCACTGAGGTAATTTCAAATTATAAGAGACTAAAATCAATAAATTACCATAAAGAAATTGAAAATATAATTAGTAATAATTTAAATTGGGCGCATATATTAAAGGTTGTAGAGTAATTTACAAGGAGAAAACATGGGATTAAAAACAAAAACCACATTTTTAGTACTATTAATTAATGTATCTCTAGTTGAAGAGTTTGTAATGTATTTATTTAAATTTTTGGGTTTAAATCCACTTCTTAGCAATTACACTTCTCAAATTATTTATATATCAGTAATAGCATATTTGATATTTGACTTAGTCATGTCAAAGAAAAAAGGTAAATATAAATCCTTATCACTTCTAATATTGATGACTATTTTATTTTCTTTTTCTTACCTAAAATATAGTCAGTTTAGACCTGAAATACTTACTAGTTACAGGCAGTTTTTCCTTTCTGGATTTTTGATATATTATTTTTCGGTAGATTTACTTATCAGTAAAAAAATATTAACTTACTTTAGGCCTTATATATACATTTCAATAATCACTTCAGTTTTTTATTTGCTGTCAAATTCAGATTTAGGGAATCAGATGCTATTAGCTTATTCAATACTTCCATCGGTAATAGTGTTAATCTTTATGTATCTTGACGATAGAAAGATATTTAATATAATAGCTCTACTATTTTTAACATATATCCTATTTCTTTTAGAAAATAGAGGTTCTCTGCTTATCTTATCAGTTAGCGTGCTAATAATTATTAGTTATACAAAAATGACAGTTAATAAAATCATTGTTGTGTTTGGAATGATATTTACAGGATTAGTAACAATCCTATTTCTACCATTTTTTGAAAACTTTTTTGATAATAGGATCTTAAGTAGTTTTTTTAGTGGTCAGTACTTTAAGGATAATACTAGATTATTCTTGTGGAAAGAAATACTATCTGATAGTTTAGGCAATCCACTAAGATTTAATGGTGTTCTGTATGATAGGGTTTATTTAGTAAGTAGATTTACAAATCAGACAAATACTCCTATTTACATTCAACAAGAAGGATTTCTTGGGTTGTATGCACACAATTTTTTTATAGAAATAATATCTCACTATGGATTCCTTATCAGTTTGATTATTTTTATCTTATTAGTTAAGCTTATTATAGGAAATTTAAGAATGACAAAAGGAAAAGCTAGAACGATATATTTAGTTTTACTAAGTTATGTCTTTTTAAACTTGATGATATCGAGTAGTTATCTCATCAATTCATTATTTTGGCTATTCATAGGAATTAGTATTAACCTTAAAACAAATGGAATTTACTCTAAGGATAAATATTTAAATATAAAAGTTACACGGAGTTGAAATTTTGAGCAATAACAATCAAATTAAAATGAAAATATATTCTAAAATTAGAGATTTATGGAATAAGGGAGCATTTCATATCCTAATTGGTGATTTCATAACTAAATTCATAACGTTCTTTGGTGCTATATTTTTGGTTAGGGTCTTATCTAAAGAAGAATATGGTTTGTTAGCTTATATTGAAAATCTATATGGATATATATATATGTTAGCTGGTTTAGGGATGCATAATTCAATATTAAGATTTTTAATAATATCGCGTGATAACGGTAAACAAGTGTCTTACTATAAATACATTGTCAAGAGAACTTTTATCATTAATGTTCTTTTGGTTATTTTCAGTATATTGATATTTTTGTTCTACAAACATCCAATTGAGTTTATAGGTGCTAAGTATTTATTACTAGTATTCATGTTAATACTGCCCTTCCAATATTTGTATGACATATCTTTATTAACCATAAGGGCTAAGCTCCAAATAAAAAAATATAGTTTTACAGTAATTATAGTTTCATTATTAATTGTCACGTCGAAATACCTTTCATCATTATATTTAGGATTAAATGGGATGATAATATTTAGCATTTTTCTATATATTCTAATTTCATTTGTTTTAACAAGGCTTATAAGACATGATTTTGGAAAAGAAAGTACTGTAGTTAATATTAATAAAACTGAAAAAAAGGAAATTAACAAGTATTCAATTCAATTTTTACTTACCAATAGTATTTTTGCACTTTTAATGCTTAACGATATTTTCATGATGGGACTATTCATTAATTCTCCTACCCTCATTGCAGACTACAAGATTGCATTTACATTACCTGCCAATATATCACTAATATCAACCTCTATAGGAATTTTTATAACACCGTATTTTGTAATTAATGAAAATAATAAAGATTGGATTAAAAGCACCTATATAAAATTAATAGGAATACTAATTATTTTAAGCGGATTGATTGGTATGGTTCTATTTATATTTTCTTCAGAATTGTTGTCCTTCATTTTTGGTAGCGAATATGAAAGCAGCTCAAACATTATGAGGGTTTTAGTAATTTCTGCCTTTATTAATAGCGTTTTTAGATACACGACAGCAAACATCTTAAATTCTCTAGGACACGTTAAAGTAAGTCTATTTGCATCAATAATTGGTATCGTTTTTCAGGTCTTGTTAAATATACTTTTAATACCATCTTATGGACCTATAGGTACAGCATATACATCAGTAGCTGTTTATTCATTAATGTCAATAATTCTTGTAGTATATTTCATGAAAATTTATTTTGTTAAGAATAGATAAAAGTATTAAAAATAGTGTATAATAATGTAGTATACATCATAAAATAATATTTCACAGATATAGAAAGGAAAGCATTCACTTAATTAATAAATGAATGTAAGGATAATATGGAAAAAAAATTGTCAAAAAAAATATCCAATAAAACTGCAACATTAGGTGTTATTGGACTAGGTTATGTCGGATTACCATTAGCTGTAGAAAAAGCAAAGGCTGGTTACAAAACTATTGGATTTGACATTCAACAAAATAAAGTGGATATGGTAAATAAAGGGCAAAACTACATAGGGGATGTTGTCAATGAAGATTTATCTCAAATAGTAAAGTCAGGTATGTTAAGAGCAACTTTAAATTTTGCCGAAGTTGCATCTGCAGATGCTGTTTGCATTGCTGTACCAACCCCACTAGATCAGTACCAACAACCAGATTTAAGTTATGTAATTTCTTCAGCCAAAAGCATAGTACCATATATGCACAAAGACATGTTGGTTGTATTGGAATCAACAACGTATCCGGGAACAACTGAAGAAGTATTAAAGCCTATTTTAGAAAAATCAGGATTAAAATGTGGAGTAGATTTTTATCTTGCATTTTCACCTGAAAGAGTAGATCCGGGTAATTTAATCTATAAGACTAAAAATACTCCAAAAGTAGTTGGAGGAGTAACCAAAGAGTGTACTGACATTGCTGCACTTATGTATGAAAATATACTGGAAGCTCCAGTACATAAAGTATCTTCACCAGCTATAGCTGAAATGGAAAAAATACTAGAAAATACATATCGTAATATAAATATTGGGTTAATCAATGAACTTGCAATACTTGCAAATAAAATGAATATTAATATATGGGAAGTTATTGATGCTGCGAAGACTAAGCCATATGGATTTCAGGCTTTTTATCCAGGACCGGGCTTAGGGGGGCATTGTATACCTTTAGATCCTTATTATTTATCTTGGAAAGCTAGAGAATTTGGATTTCACACATCAATGATTGAATCTTCAATGATGATAAACGATAGAATGCCAGAATATTGTGCTGAGAGAAGCATGAAAATATTAAATCGATTTAACAAGGCAATGAGTAATTCGAAAATTTTAGTATTAGGTGTCGCCTATAAACAAGATATTGATGATTACCGTGAAAGTCCTGCAATTAGAGTAATTAGTGAACTTGAAAAACTAGGTGCTAATGTAGTGTATTACGACCCGTATATAAGTGAATATAAAGAACATGGTAAAATAAAAGTTGGGGAAACAGAATTAACGACATCATTAATAAAATCCGCAGACTTAATAATCATTACAGCATCTCACACAAATATTGATTACGATTTTGTACAATCAAATGCAAAAATCATATTTGATACAAAAAATGCAATGAAAAATGTTGTCCGCAGAGATAATATTGAATTACTATAATTTTGAGAGGTAACTAACTATGAATTATGCATTAATAGGATGTGGTAGAATTTCACCGAATCATATATCTGCTGCAATTTTGAATAAATTGAATATAGTTGCACTCTGTGATTTAGATATTTCAAAATCTCAAAAATTAATCAAGGATTTTGGATTGACACCAACAACTAAAATTTATGATGATTATAAAGAAATGATTAAAAAAGAAGATATCACTTTGATTGCAATTGCAACAGAAAGCGGAAATCATGCTTCAATTGCAAAAGAATGCATCAAAAATGGGATTAACTTAATTATTGAAAAACCAATTGCACTATCCTTACAAGATGCAGACGAGATAATAAGTCTATCTGAAGAGTACAATGTTGTTGTAAGTGCATGTCATCAAAATAGATTTAATAAATCTATCCAAAAGATTAGAGAAGCTGTTGAGTTAAACAGATTTGGAAGATTATTTCATGGAACTGCTCACATTAGATGGAATAGAGGTAAAGATTATTATACTCAAGCTCCATGGAGAGGAACATGGGATCAAGATGGTGGTGCACTAATGAATCAGTGTATTCATAATATTGATTTATTACGTTGGATGATGGGAAATGATATAGAAGAAGTTTTTGCATACACAGATAACTTAAATCATCCCTATATAGAGACAGAAGATCTTGGTGTTGGTCTTATTAAGTTTAAAAACGGATCATATGGGATAATCGAGGGTACAACTAATATATATCCTAAAAATTTAGAAGAAACATTATATTTATTTGGAGAAAAGGGAACCATCAAAGCGGGTGGTAAGTCAGTAAACATTATCGAAGAATGGATGTTTCAAGATAAACTAGATGATGCTGAAGAAGTAAAACTGAAATATCACGAGAACCCACCTTCTGTTTATGGATTTGGTCATAATCCACTTTATACTGATGTAATAAATGCTATTACTAATAAAACTCAGCCATATGTCACTGCAATAGATGGTCGTAACGCGTTAGAATTAGTGTTGGCACTTTATTTGTCTGCTAAAGAGGGCAAAAGTGTAAAATTGCCGTTAAAAAATTTAAGAAGTAGTGATTTTAAAGGAAGATTTTAGTATGGAGTACTTTAAACATGAAAGCGCATATGTGGATGAAAATGTTGAAATAGGTAAAGGCACCAAAATTTGGCACTTTAGCCATATACAATCAGGCGTAAAAATTGGAAGTCACTGTTCAATAGGACAAAATGTAAATATTGCTAATAATGTAGTTATTGGCAGTGGTGTTAAAATTCAAAATAATGTATCAATTTATGAAGGTGTTGAATTAGAGGATTATGTATTTTGTGGGCCCTCTATGGTTTTTACAAATGACTTAACACCAAGGAGCAAGTATCCTAAAGGTGCAAAAAATTATCTTAAAACTGTAGTTAAATACGGTGCAACTATTGGTGCAAATGCTACAATAGTTTGTGGTCATACAATAGGTAAGTGGGCAATGATAGCTGCCGGAGCAGTTGTCACTAAAAACATTCCAAATTATGGATTATTTGCAGGTGTACCAGCTGTTCAAATTGGATGGGTATGCGAATGTGGAAATAGACTGAATGTAAAATTAACCTGCTCAAATTGTGATAAAAAGTATGAATACAACGGTAACGAAGTCGTTGAAATCGAGGTTGAATAATATGGAATTTAGAGACTTGAAGGCGCAGTATAACAATTATAAAAAAGAGATTGATAATCGAATCGAACAAGTGATGATGAATAGTGATTTTATTGGTGGTAAGGAAGTTGAAATATTAGAAGAAAGATTAGCAGACTATGTAGGAGTTAAACATTGTATAACTTGTGCAAACGGAACCGATGCATTAACACTAGTATTGCAAGCATGGGGAATTGGTAAAGGTGATGCAGTATTCATACCTGATTTCACTTTTTTTGCCACAGGAGAAGTTGTTTCTTATGAGGGCGCGACTCCGATTTTTGTTGATGTAGATAAAAATACTTTTAATATTGACAGTAGCGATTTAGAAAAAAAGATTTTAGAAGTTATTCATAATACTGATTTAATACCTAAGGTAATTATTCCTGTTGATTTATTTGGCCTACCAGCAGATTACAATGCCATTGAAGACATCGCCAAAAAGTATAATATATTAGTATTAGAGGATGGTGCTCAAGGATTTGGTGGTAAGATTGGTAATAAGGTAGCATGTAGTTTTGGTGATGCTGCTACAACATCTTTTTTTCCTGCAAAACCATTAGGTTGCTACGGTGATGGTGGAGCAATATTCACAAACGATGATAATCTCAATGATCTAATAAGATCTCTAAAATTTCATGGGAAAAGCGATCATAAATATAACAACGTTAGAATTGGTATGAATTCAAGATTAGATACTATACAAGCAGCTATTCTAAATGTAAAACTGGATGCATTTATAAATCATGAGTTTGAAGATGTTAATAAAGTCTATGAAAAATATAATAAGGGGTTAAAAAATATAGTAAAGGTTCCAATTATTCCTGAAAATTTTCTTTCTAGTTTTGCTCAATATACAATCACATTAAATAGTGAGGATGAACGTAATAATCTACAAAAATATTTGAAAGAATTTGATATACCTACTAACATATATTATCCTAAACCAATGCATAAACAATCTGCATTTGGGAATTTAGAGATGCCTCAAAATAAAAATACAATTGAATTATGCAAAACAGTGTTATCATTACCAATGCACCCGTATTTAACAGATAGTGATATCAATTTTGTAATTAGTAAAGTTAAAGATTTTTATAATATTTAATAAATATAATTATGAATGAAGTAATATATAAAAAAGTATTTTGAAACATATGATATTTATTGTATTAGGTATACTAATGCACTTACTAATTCTAACTCAATCATTGTTACCAGCTAATATATCTTCTAATCAAAGTGGATTTATAGTAGATTTTCTATATTCATTAGTTTCTAATATAGGTATTAGGATTAATATTGAAACATTTAGTCATATTGTTAGAAAACTTGCTCACTTTACAGAATTCTTTTTGCTGGGTGTGATATGGTATGTAATTTATATGAAATATTTCAATAAAGCAAAGTTAGTCATTGTAGTCTTGATACATGGACTTTTATCAGCTATGCTGATGAAACGATACAACTCTTTGTTGATGGTCGTAGTGGAGAAATTAGAGATGTTTTAATAGATTTTAGTGGTGTTATATTAGCAAGCATAATGATGTATTTTATATTTAGGTTAAGAGAAAAAAGGTTTATTGATAAAGGTTTTAAGTAATTATCGTAATAATAGGGATAACTTTAAATTGTACAATCCATATAGATATATAACTCTTCATAAAAACAACTTCATTCAGTAAAGACAATTTTAATAAAAGATCATATACACAGTATATATCCAATTGTTTCATAGAAGAATTAGTGATTAACTATAAAAGTTCTCTTAATTGAAAAAGTAACTTTCAAGACACCTTAACTTATAAATTAAATAAGCGGGGTCATAACGAAATAAAATATTTTACACCCAATAAATAAAAGCCGAGTCTGGTTCAAGACTCGGCTTTTCGCTATAATTGATCTAGGGCTGTGAGTATTTATTAATGATTGTTCAGTGTTTATGCCAGTTAATCATTTAGGACTCTTTGAAAAAGATAACTTTATCATTAGATACAATCGTGACTGAATTAAAACTATAATTAACGAACGAATCATTAAGACCTCAGTTCATGAAACATTTCACGTATTCCAACAACAGGCAGAAGCTTTTGCAGTATACTTATTTGAACGTTTTAAGGAAGATTTAAAAAAACACCAAAAAACTAGTCACGAAACACTACAAACGATTTGCAAACGAAGAATATAGTGATTGACAGTTTATCCTCTTGTGTGTTTAAAGTTCTAATTACATACATATAAAAACTTATTTTTTAGATTATGAATAAAGTATATTTTGTGTTACAATTTATCTAATGAATTATGTACGTTTATGATGTCTCAAAGCAAAAAATAGTATTCTTTTATTAGCAGTAGATAGTCAAGGTTAATAAATGCGAGTAAATAAGGGAATGGTTGCTAAAATGGATAGAACTATTAATGGTAAAGGATTAGAAAAGTTATTAAATCCAAGAAGAATAATGGATTCAGATTTCCGTTCGCTTTTATTTGGTAAAATTACGGAATTTTGCTCTTCACCTAATGAGTTAGCATTTTTCAATTCAATAAATTCTAAAGTTAAGGATACATATTTCTTGTTTGATTTTTCTAATAATTATTCTCAGGTTAAACAAAGAATTTCTGATGTTATTAGTGTTGAATGGCAAAATCTAGAACGTTTGGAAATACTAAATATTATTCAAAAATCGACCAACATAAAAGAAAATGAAAAATACTTACTTTTATTATCTATAGATTTATCTGATTTTATCATTAATGGAAATTGGCAATGTTCAGAAATAGATATAACCAGTCATCACTCATATGTAATAGTGTTTACTTCAGAATTAAACAAGATATTAAGTGATAGAAGTGTAAACCTAAGCACTATCGTTGATGATGTAAAACCTTTGATTATATTCTACAAAAAGGAAAGATTATTAGAATGTTTTTTAAAACATTTCAATTCTATTGATTGGTATGTAAATGCAACAATAAGATTATCTAGAGAGTTTTTGAGGTATTCAAAGATCAATAGCAAATACCAATTAAGACAGGAAATATCTGAAAAGTCTCATATTGAAGATGCTGATATTGGTGTAATGAAAGATGAAATGTTGACTATGCTTATGTCAAGGATCCGCGAATTATTTTTGGATAAATCAAATGAAAACCATTCATCAGCATTTTCATATATTATTAAAAACACACGATGTGTTGGTGTAAAAATTAACAAGAAGCAATTTACTAATAGGTTAGAATCGATTTCGAATCATTATAAAGATGAGTTAAGAATCTTTTCAATTAAGAGAAATAAAGAAAATTTTCATATAACTACATATGAACCAACCATTGTCATTAAGGAAAATACTATACAATCTGAAACAACTATAAATATCCCTAAAGTTTATGAAATTTTAGACGCTTTTGTTGATATTTATGAAGACTATCGTCAAATTGTAATTAAAGACTTGTCATTGCCAAATTTAGCATTACCTAAAAGAGTTAAGATTAAAAAAACAAAATTAGGAGATTTGTATTTGAAATACACCTATAAATAATTCATTTAATAATCACTGGGACTGTCTTAAAACCCGACTTTTAGGACAATTAAGCATTATTAGTTTTGATATTACTCTTGATAAATTATACAAAAGCGATATTAAAGTAATAATGGTTTTATTCTTTTTTAATACAATTTGTTTCATTTTTTGGGCTTTAATATAACTAACAATAAGCCGTGTGGTGACTCACAAATATTACTTTATCTGAAAACTTCCCACAATTTAGTCTAGACAATGTTTCTCATGTAAGACCTCACGATAAAGATTCTAAAGTTGGCAGAATACTGCTTCCAAACGGAAACAAGATTAGCAATTATTGTTTTTGGTTGAATACCAAGTATGTACATACAATGATAGAAAAGTAGTGATAACGTATGGATGATTTCGTCAAAAAAATTGAATTTGCTGAAGTAACACATAAGACTTTAGGAGTTGGTTTTATTGTGTATTTTGATATGCAAACTGACAAAAGTCTCATTATTACTGTAAAGTTTGAAAAGGATGAAAAGAAATTTTCATATCCTTCATGTTTTCAAAACAATTATTTGGAATTCAATGATGTAAATTTAAAATTAAAATTTGATGAAATATTCAATTCCCAACAAGCTATTAGCAATGTCGATAAAAGAGAAAAAGTTTTAGAAACCGTCTATAGTTTGAACTTGAACGAAGATTTAGCTATCAGTACTATTTTTTATTTTTATGATGATAAAGAGGCCTTTCAAATATTAGTTGATGCTTCCTCTAAAGTTTTATATAGATATTTTAAAAATGGGACAATTACAGAAAAACATCGAATACTTGTTATTTTTACATTTTCATGGATATCATTTGATAATTATGATGGTAATTTTTGGGAATATATTCGTAATGAATTTTTATCATTATACAAATTATCAGGTAATCAACAAGCATTGGAAAAAGCAATAAGAGAAGTTATTAGTGAGCAAGAAAAATATCATGATGCTAGACACATTACTAATATTTTAGTACATACAGGAATTCCCAAACAGTTTCTAAAAAAATTCTACGATTTTATATTCGATATTTATAAAATTAACTTTGATTATCAATTGACTGGACAACCTGTGGAAGACATTCTTTTAAATAGTTTAGAAGGACTAATCGAACTTTTTAAGCAAGGAGTCTCTGCTGATGACACATTGAACCTTAATGTGACACAAAAAACATATGTTTTAATTAAGTCAACAAAACTTGCTATAACCCACTATATTTCAAGTTTGATTCATATTATGAAGCAGATGTTAGAAATTGTTGATACTTGGTATTATGATGTTTCATTAGAAAATAAATACCCAAAAGTTTTAACTGAGAAGTTTAATGAATGGTCTATAGAAAACGCTAAACCATTTTCAATGGGTCTTCGCAATCAAGAATATGTAAATAAACCTAAGTATGTTTTTAACACTCAGGATAAAAATGTTAGGATTTTATTTCCCAAATATGTTTTAAAAGGAATATCTTCATCTGATTTTGACGATGTAAATGTAGAAATGATTATTGATGATAAACGAGAGATTTTGAAGAAAGATCAATTTAAAATTATCGAAAAGATTGGTTTCAACATTATAGAAATTTTTCCTCAGAAACTAAAATTCATTAGTTCAAATATTTCGGTAAGTATTAATAAAAAGGAAGAAGCAATTATTAGTACTAATGATAGTTTAAACAGGAAATTTATTATATTTGATGTCGATGGACAGGAAAGAGGTAATTATAAAGAGTATAATGATTTGGTTTACGTTGTTTACCCCAAAGAAACAGAATTCAATGGTCCTAACATAGAAATAATATATGATTTTTCTGGATTTAATATTGCTATTTTTATCGCAAATAAGAATGTTATTTATACATGTGGTAGTGAGTCGATTTGTTTTTCTCGAATGTTAAATCCCGGTATTTACGGAAAAGAAAATATTAATGTTTTAGCCTATGTTGATAATAAAGTAATACATGTATTTAATCAAGTAACTAATTTTGTTTTCGAGAGCGAATGTAATTCAGATGGTTTAGTGTTAAAGTTCAATAATAAAGAATATGACCTCATCTCATTAACGTTTAATCAGTCTAGAAGAGGTGGATTTTGGAATTATAATGTTACACTTAACCGAGATTTTTTATCTAACAATTTGAATATTATTCGTGTCTATAACAAAAATAAATCTATTCTAGAAACAAGAACAGAAGAATTTCTAATTGACGAGAAGCTAGATTTTTTAATTTTGGAGACTGATATAGAACTAGAAAAAATAATAAAGGTTACATCTTCCTTTCAAGGAGCAAACATTCCGGAGAAAAGATATGATTTTTCAGTAAACACATATTTTTTATGCGAATTTAGATTAGGAAATAATAGAATTAAATATGAAATTGACCCGGCAATTAAAAGGTATAAATGGAATCCTAATGATAATTGGGAAACCATTAATAATTTCGAGTTGAAGAACAAGAAAACTTTATATTTGTCATCAATTAAAAATATCATCCGAGTATCCAATAAAGATAAAATTGATTTTCCTTCTACAATAATGTCAGATGATGCATTAGGTTATTCATCATTAGAAATGTCATATTTATCACAATTGAAACAAGAAAATGATTATGTTTTTTTGAATATACAGAATCCGCGGGGTTTTAACTCAAATATAAAAGTTTATCTTAGACAAGTTGTTATGTCACACACTTTATCACAGCAAAATGATGATAATCTACTAATAAAGTTTGACATCAAAAATTTCACATCAGATTCATTAGAGGTTAGTCTGATTAAGGATAAAGATATTATTGAAAAGTTGGTTTTATCATCTGATGAAACAATAATCAAAAAAGCTCAGCCACATACTAAATACACAATTGAAGTGTTTGAAAAAGAAGATTTTTTTCAAGGCATAAAAGGGAAAGTTATATACTCATTTTCATTTAATATTAATGATGCAACTAAATTAGAAGGAAAATCTTTTTTTGTTAATGAAGTGTATATTTATTCATTTGATAAAAATAATAATTTGAATTATGAATCAATTAAAGTTAAGCCGGTAGTTATAATGATTGAAGATAAAATCGATTCACCACCAAACGAGTATTCTAGTTTAAATACGGAGACAAATATGACATATAAATGCAGGTTGTTTAAACTTAACTTTCATGGACAGTTAATACCCTTTACTCACTTGAATGAAATCTATATAGAAATAGTAAGTAAAAAAATGGATTCCATTATAAACTTTATCGCAGAGGATAGTGAAGGAGATGGTTTACTTCTTTCAAAAAAGAAGCCGAAATTCTTTGTAGATTCAATGGATGAGGATAGCGGGTATAGCATTGATTACTTAGTAATAGATACAGAAAGGGATGAATATAGATGAGTAAAAACCCTCTAAAACAAGCGCAATACATTAAAGAGAGCTTTTCAAATTATGTCAAGTCTACTTTTGTTTTAAAAAACGAACACTACAATAACGATTTTAAAAATGAATTGGATAACTCAGTTCTCACTAAGGGACCATATTTGAAATTAGAATTACCATTTAAAAAAACATATACTGTTGATGAATTAATCAATATCGGGGATCTGCCTAAATCATTTGCTAATGTCTCAGATATTATTTTTAATCGTCCATTATACTTACACCAATATAAAGCACTTAAACGAGTACAAAATGGATTCAATATTGTAGTTACAACCGGTACTGGTTCTGGGAAAACAGAGTCATTTTTTTATCCAATATTAGATAATTTATTAAGAAAAGTCGAAAGTGGTAAAGCATTGACAGGAATTCATGCTATTTTACTCTATCCAATGAATGCTCTTGTTAATGATCAACTAGAAAGATTGAGAAAACACTTAAGTACAGTCCCTGAAATTTCATTTGGATTTTTTACAGGTGATACACCTGAAAAATATCAACGTAAACTAGGAAATGGTTCATATGAAGATTGTAATAGACAGCAGTATGTGATGTCAAATTTCGATGAAGATGAAGTTAAACCACCTAGTAATGAACTTTTGATTAGAAGGGAAATAAGGGATACACCTCCAAACATACTAATAACTAATTTTTCAATGCTTGAATATCTTTTAGTTCGGCCCAAAGATAGTGCTATTTTAAGCTCAGAAACATTGAAAAATTGGGACTTCATGGTTTTAGATGAAGTACATACCTATCGTGGAACATTAGCTACTGAAGTTGCTCATTTATTAAAAAGATTACAAGCGTTTGCTAACAAAAGTCCACAATTTATTTTGACTAGTGCAACACTAGGGAATACAAAAGAGGACAAAAAAGGAATTATTGAATTTGCATCAAAACTAACTTCAGTTAGTTATACTGAACCGGATATTATTTATTCAGATAGAATATCACCTTCTGATTATCCGATAAAACACACAGTAGTTAATGCTGACTACTCCGAAATATCTAAGAAAATACATGAAAATCAGTCAATAGATGAAGTGTTATCAAAGTATAATGTTACAAGTTTGTTTGATTTGCTAAGTCAAGATAAAAATGTTCATTTATTATATGAAATGTTAAAAGAAACTGATACCTTTGATAATGTATTCAATCAAATAAAATCTATAAATCCTGATATTTCAATAGATGATTTTATAAATCTAATCAACTTAGTAACATTAGCAAAAAAAGATGGAGTTAATATTTATGATATTAAGTATCATTTTCTTATTCGCACATTAGAAGGTGCTTTTATTTCATTATCTCCTAGTCCCAAACTTAAAATAAGTAATAGGCAAACTATTGATGATATGTGGGCATTTGAGATAGGTTCATGCAAATATTGTAATACTATGTATATAATTGGAAAAGAATATAACGACAAACTGTTTAGAAGTGAACTAGATCTCGATGAAAACTATCAAAATTTTGATGATTTAAAAGTAGACTTTTATTTGGTGAAAAGCGATGTTATTGAGAGCTTAAACGATATTACAACAAAATTTGAAGAATATACCGTTTGTTCGAAATGTGGTTTCTTATTTCAAAATAATCGCTATGATCACCATGAGTGTAATTGTGGCGATGAATATAAAGTTGAGATTCTTAAGGTTAATAATGAAGATCACGATTCTAAAACAAACTTAACTTCATGCCCAATATGTGAAAAAACATCAAATAAAACCGGAATAATCAATTCTTTTAAACTTGGGAAAGATCAATCAACTGCACTAATATCACAAATACTTTTAAAATCAATGGATTTATTTAATAAACAAGAACAAAATCCTAATCTCAAGATTGATTTATTTGAGCCATCCGTGAAATTACCACAGAAAGAATCTTATAAGCAATTTCTTGCTTTTTCTGACAGTAGACAACAAGCGAGTTTTTATGCTTTATTTTTTCAAGAAAATCAAAACAAATTTTTACGAAAAGCATTAGTACTTAAAAATTTAACGCATACAATGAGAAGCGATAGCATTATATCTAGCATGGAAAGAATGATAGAAGATAAAAAACTATTTACTGATAACTCAAGTAAGTCGATTTCTGCTGTAAAAAATGCATATGTTTCTGTTTTACTAGAATTATTTAAATCTGATGGGGTAAATAGTCTTGAAGGATTAGGACTCTTAAGTTTTGAACCTGATTTCACTAGAATTTTTGAAAATATAAGTGCAGAAAATCTAAAGAACAATATGCCAAAAGTGAAATATGACCAATTAGGTGATTTGCTATGCATTTATATTGATAAGTTTAGAACAGCTCCAGCGATAAATTACGACAATTCTGGATTGACATCTGAAGATAGAAAAGAATACCTTGAGTATAGAAGATTTGATAATTATGTTATGTTAAAAGTACCTCCAAAGACTGGTGATAATTCATTAAGAAGTGTCTTGCCGATAAACTCTAATGGTGCTAATGATCTAACTAAATATCTAAAAAAGACTTTTGACTTATCACCAGACGAAATTGATATTTATGCTGAAAAGATATGGAATATATTAATTCACGATGCTATTAAAATAATAGAACTTGATGAAAAGGCAAGAGGTAAAATTAACTTTTCAAATTTTATAATATATAAAAAAGAAGATAAGTTATGGTATTCATGCGATAAATGTGGAAATATAACAACGCACAACATAAATAATTGTTGCGTTAAAGGTGATTGTACTGGCTCATTATATAAATGCAATCCTGATGAGTTACTAAAAGATAATTACTATAGAAACGAATACATGGAAAAGAAAATTGAACGCATAGTGGTTCAAGAACATACTGGGCAGTTAACCAGAGAAAAAGGTAAAGAATATCAAAAGGGATTTAAAAATAAGGACATTAATGTTCTAAGTAGTTCTACTACATTTGAAATGGGAGTAAATATTGGTACGTTAGATACTGTATTCATGAGAAATATTCCGCCTACAAATTCGAATTATGCACAAAGAGCAGGACGTGCAGGTAGAAGCGATGACTCTGTTGCTTTTGTTGTTACTTATGCTAATCATAATTCACATGATCAAATATATTTTAATAATCCAGTACCAATGATAGACGGAAAGATTAATCCACCTTATTTTAAATTAGAAAATAACAAAATTACTATAAGGCATATTATGGCGTTTTTAATCAGTCAATTTTACAGAAAAAATAATTTTGATGACAAACTTGGCAGTTTTATTAATAGTATATATTCTGATTTTTTAGATTATATTAATCAAAATAAGATTGAATTGGAATCTTTATTGAAAGATGCTGTTAATAATGTTTCATTCTCATATTTTAAAAAATTTAAGTGGTTAGATGAAATGAATAAAGAGGATTCTCTACTTAATAATTTTATTATTAACATCGTTACAGAAATTGAAAATTTAAAGAAAGCTGAAGAACAATCTAAAAAAGAAAGATTATATAATGATGCCGATAATTACAAAAAACAAATATACAGAATTCAAAATATGGATATTGTAACTGGGTTAGCAAAATATAACGTTATACCAGGATATGGATTTCCAATTGATGTTGTTCCACTTAAAATATATGACAGAATAAAAAAAGACTTCAATAAAGCATTAGATTTAAGTCGTGATTTAAGTTTGGCTTTATCAGAATATGCTCCTGATTCTGAGATAATTGTGGACAAAAACAAATACACTTCAAGATATATTATTCTTCCTAAAGATGGTAATTTACCTAAATACTATTATTATAAGTGTAACAATGAAAAATGCGGGAAAATACATATCAACAACATTAGACTTGATTCATATATATGCGAAAATTGCAGTTCAAACACACATGAGTATAGTTTTATTGTTCCTAATTTAGGCTTCATTAGTGATGATAAAAACAAAGATAACACTATTTTAAAGCCTAAGAAAACTTATGCTTCAGAGATAAGTTACTTGGGATCACTTGAACCCTTTGTTACAGATTTAAAAATTAATGATTTTTTATTAGTTCAGCAAACAAATGATGATAGGTTGCTAATTGTAAATGAAAACCCATTCTTTTCTTGTCCAACTTGTGGATATTCTGTGTTAGATAAAAAGAGAGCAGATTTAAATACTTTTGACTCACCACATAATACCTTCAGAGGCAGCACTTGCCATAATCAAAAGTTATCAAAAGTTAAATTGGGGTATATTATCGTAACTGACGTTATTAAGATGCGTATTAATATGCCAATGACTTATGAAATTGCTTTATCAACTATTACCGCAATGTTAAATGGAATTACTGCATATTTACAGATTGATTCAAACGATATAAATGGAATTATAGTCAGTGATATTGATGATAAATATGCGTTTATATTCTATGACACAACTTATGGTGGTGCTGGTAATGTAAAACAATTGACTAACAAATCTGGATTAAAAGCAATGATAGAAAAAGCCTATAATTCTGTTAATGTTGATTGCTGTGAAGAAAATGTTTCATGTACCAGCTGCTTACGAAATTATAAGAATAGTAGGAATCACAAGCATTTAAAAAGAAAGTATGCACGAGATACACTTAAAGAAATACTAAATCAGTTAATATGAATTGAAGAAAATTATGAGTTTACTCATATCCGATAGTAATGCTGAAAAAGAATTTGCCAAATATTTAGATAAGTTACGCTTTGATGCAATGAAGAAGTAAATAAAGAATAATCTATTCAATAATAATTGAGACTGTCCCATTGGATTGTGGAGTTGTAAATAAGAAGTTAGATTCACTTTTTGGCTAGTTCAACAACTGCTTAAATAGGAGTAAATATTCGTACTTTTAAAATCAGGTAAACATTACTTAAATATTAACTATTTTACTTAGGGCTTAAAAACTAAATAATAAATATAAAAAAATGAAAAGATGAGCTTAAAAATGATAAAACAAGACTTTTTGTATGAGTGTGATTCAACAAATTTAACAGAAGCACTAAAATTAATTCAAAATGTCAATAAAGAATTAGAGTCAGGCCGTGTTTTTGATAAAAGATTTTTTCAAAGATAAAATATCTGACTTATTAATAAGGATGACTGGTAAACGAAGTGATTTTATGTCCCAAAGAGAAAACGAAGTTACCAGTCAATTAAAAGAATTGTATAAATTAGAGCCTGCTACATACAAGGAACGGACTAATGAAAAAGAATATATAGCAGAAAAATATAGTGTGAAATATAAATTACATTCAAGTTGTGAAAAGGCTATTGATGAATTGATTCGCCTATCTGATAGGTTGATTTAATCCAATCCCTACTCAACTAAAAATAAAATTAAGCCCCCACATAATGCCACACATCTAAAATAAGTGGGGCGCTTTTTTGAAAACTTGAAATTTTAAGACTATCAAAACTTTGAATACTGATAGAAATATTGTTCATTTTTGATGTTAAAGAATCATAACTGCACCTCATATACTCTAGTTATCAAATATTAGTTTTGTATGATATAATTAAAGTGAATTCTAACAGATTACATTATTAATAAGAGAGGATAAATTGTATGATAATTGAAAAGTGTCCCTATTGTAATGGGAAATTAAAAACAGGGAAATTAGTTTATAGATTTGCGTATAGAACTCCAAAGATTATCTTTGACGACGGTTCAGAAAAACTAGTCAATACGTTTAATCCATTTAAAGGGGCAGTAATTAATAAAGTGTTTTACTGTGAATCATGTCGTGTGATATTAGCTGATTTAGGTTCTGAATCTAAGTAAGTAATTTAAAAAAGACTTATCTATCAATTAAATACTTTAAACACTGGGACTGTAAAGAAATGAAGAATTAATTTTCTTCATAGGACTTTATGGTCCTTTT
>ENA-UOOK01001595-UOOK01001595.1-fermentation-metagenome-genome-assembly--contig:-NODE-1595-length-29664-cov-14.999358_pt1 | contig 29664 bp, 16 predicted proteins | sample MGYA00245777_ERZ724023 | MGnify/ENA primary metagenome ERZ724023 (study PRJEB28704, sample SAMN03018312) | fermentation metagenome | biome: anthropogenic terrestrial biome; feature: soil...
AAAAGGAATAAGATTTCAGAGAACGATATTAATACCATTTTGTCATTTAGCTCCAACTATCTGTTGGTCGGGACGGTCAATAAGGGTGTACAACGGTTCGATTTTCATACCGAAAAGTTTACCCCGTTTTTGGAGAAGGGACAAGACAATTCGCCTCTCTTTGTCCGGTGTATGATAAAAACTGAAAATCAGGAAATCTGGATCGGTACGGAGGAAGGTGTGTTCATTTATGATCTCCGCAGTATGAAATATATCAATATCAGACACATTCATAACGATCCTTATTCCTTGTCGGACAATGCAATTCACAGTCTTTTTCAAGACAGGGAAGGAGGAATATGGGTCGGAACCTTTTTTGGGGGGGTGAGTTATTTTAATTATTCGTTTTCACATTTTGAGAAGTATTATCCGATAATCGGTAAAAACTCAATAAGCGGAAAAAGCATCAGCGAATTTTGTGAAGATGATAAGGGAAACATCTGGATAGGAACAGAAGACGCCGGGCTCAATAAATTTAATCCTTCGACAAAAGTGTTTACCCAAAGTCCTGTTGCATCCAAAAACATACATTCGTTATTGTATGATGAGAATCAATTGTGGGTAGGCACATTTTCCGATGGACTCTATGTGATTGATCTTCAATCACAAAAAATAGTATCCTATAAAAACAGGGCATCCGGCAATTCCATAAAAGATGACAATATTTATTCGATATATAAAGACTCATCGGGGAAAATATGGATTGGATCAATGACCGGACTTCAATATTATAACCAGAGATCAAATAATTTTGTAAGGGTACGGGAAGATCTGATAAAAAATCAGGTGAACGATATTCTTGAAGATTATAGGGGTATCCTATGGTTTGCGACTATCGGCAATGGGATTTTCTCATACGATAGATTTTCGGACGAGTGGCAACATTATTCGTCCCCCGTGGATACTCACAACGGCGATTCGGGGCGGTCCGTTATTTGCTTGCTGCAAGACAGGAAAAACAGGCTCTGGATAGGTACCGAAGGAGCCGGGATCAGTATTTTAAATAGAGACGCAAACTCATTTTCTACCGTTATTACTTCTAACACCGGATTACCCAACGATGTCATTTATAAATTAATAGAAGATTCAAGAGGATATATTTGGGGGAGTACAAACAAGGGGATTTTCAGGCTCGATCCCGAAAATATGGATGTTGTCGTCTATACGCATTCGAGCGGGTTACTGGGGGATCAATTCAATTACAAGTCCGGATTTAAGGATTACGCCGGCAAAATATATTTTGGAGGCGTCAAGGGGTTTGTCGCCTTTATGCCCGATGATTTAGGAATCAACGAATACGTTCCGGCTATCGTTCTAAATAGTTTTCAAATTCAGAACAAGGAGGTATCGTTAACGGAAAAGAACTCGCCATTAACCAGTTCCATTATATATACAACCAGTGTCAACATTCCGTACAATGCTTCCGTATTTAGCATAGGTTTTGCCGCCTTGAGCTATACATATCCCGAGGGAAACAAGTATGCATACAAATTAGAGGGACGCGACAGGGAGTGGATTCAGGCCGACCGGGTTCAACAGGTGAACTATACTGACCTGTCCCCGGGAAATTATGTTTTTAAGGTAATAGGAGCAAACAGTGACGGGGTATGGAACGAAGCGGGTGCATCGTTGAAGATAAACATTCTCCCTCCCTGGTACAGGACTTTTTGGGCTTATCTACTTTATATAGTGGTAATAAGCGTTTTTGTATATTATACCATATATAACTTTGTACAAAAAACCAAACGCCGGAATGCGCGATTGTTGAAAGAGCTCGAGAATACCAAAGAAAAAGAGTTATATGCAGCCAAGATTGATTTTTTTACGCACATTACACATGAAATCAGGACTCCTTTGAGTTTGATTAAAATCCCATTGGAAGATGTAATGAAGGAGAAAGACAAACGAGATCCTAATTGGGATAATCTCACTATAATCCAGCGAAATGTGAACAGGTTGTTGAAATTGGTGAATGAGCTGATGGATTTCCGGAAAACAGAGTCTCACGGACTTAGCTTGAATTTTGTAAGAACCGATGTGGTAAATATTGTAAAAGAAACAATCAGCAGGTTCAAGCCAAGTACTGACTCCAAAGAAATAAAATTGGATGCTGTTTTCTCAATTGAAAGTTTATATGCCGATGTCGATCGTGAAGTATTTACCAAGATATTGAGCAATTTGTTTTCAAATGCCTTAAAATATTCCTTTCACGTGATAGAAGTGGAGTTTACACACACCGAAAAAAGTTTTGAGATACAAATCGGCAATGACGGCGACAGAATCTCCGACCAATTTGTAGAGAAAATATTCGAGCCTTTCTTCAAATTAAATAAAAACATACAGGGTACCGGTATTGGGTTGGCATTTGTTAAATCGTTGGTAGAGTTGCACAAGGGAACCATATACTGCGATAATACGAAAGCAGATAGGACTGTTTTCGTGATGACACTTCCTGTAAATCAGGAATATAGTATCGGGATTGACCACGACGAAGAACAAACAGATAGAGTGGATGATGAACAAAGTAATTCATCGAAAAATGAACCGTTTCATGTAAAAAAAACAATCCCTACCATTCTTACGGTGGAAGATAACGAAGAGTTCCGGCAACTTCTCTATAAACAATTAACCGGAAAGTTTCATGTACTTCAAGCACAAAACGGCTTGGAAGCATTGGATATAATGGACAAAGAAAACGTGGATGTGGTTATCTGCGATATCATGATGCCGGTAATGGATGGATTGGAGTTCTGCAAGACACTCAAGGAAAACTTAAAGTATAGCCATATACCTGTAATCCTGTTGACTGCCAAGACCAATATGGAGTCTAAAATTGAGGGAATAAATTACGGTGCCGACGAATATATTGAGAAGCCTTACTCCATTGATTATCTAATGGCCCGCATTGATAATCTATTGGAAAACAGAAAAAAAATCAAGGAAGCGTTCCGCAATTCTCCCGAACTGGCTTATCAGAGCATTACACACTCTAAAGCCGATGAGGATTTTTTACAAAAACTCATACACATTATTCACAACAATCTGGATGAACCAAACCTGAATATCGATAAATTGGCTGAAGAGATGGCTGTAAGCCGTTCAACCCTCTACCGTAAGGTGAATAATGTATCGGAGTTGTCACCCAATGACTTCATATTGCTTGTCAGATTGAAAAAAGCTGCAGAACTTATCAAAGAAAATAAATACTTAATAAACGAAATTGCTTATATGGTTGGCTTTAGCTCTCCCAACTATTTTTCAAAATGCTTCTTTAATCAATTTGGGGTTAATCCGAAAGATTTTTGAACCACATGGGTGAACATTCCTTATACATTTGATTTGACACGAATTTATATTTTTTTGAAACAATAATTAAATACTTTACACTTGGAACTTTCAATCTTTGTAAACAGCAGCAAATTTGACATAAGGCATATTACATCATGAATAATCGGTATATCTTAATTATTATTTCCTTTATTTTCAATCTATCGTTATTTGTAGCAAACGGTCAAGAAATATTAAATCCTGTGCCATTTAATGAAGTCAAATTAGAAGACAATTTTTGGCTTCCAAGATTACATACACAAAAAGAGGTATTAGTACCTTTTGCATTAGATAAAACAAAACCTGCAGTTGAAAATCTAAAACGTACTGCCAATTTTTTAAATGGCATCCCCGATGAGTTACCCTTCCCTCACAGGTTCGTAGCATCCGACTTGTATAAGGTTATGGAAGGTGCCGCCTACTTATTAAAACTATACCCCGATCCTGAACTCGAAGCGGAAATGGACCGCATAATAGATATTATTTCTGAGGCTCAGCAAGATGATGGATATAATTACGAATCTCATGTAACAGGTGTTTCCAAAAACAGAACCAGCGAAATGGGAGAAAAACCCTATTCTTATGTGGTTCATAGTCACGAATTGTATAACATGGGACACATGTATGAGGGTGCAATAGCCTATTATCAAGCTACAGGAAAAGATAAATGGCTAAGAGTTGCAGAAGAGAACGCAAAGCATATCAATAAAGTGTTTTTTGAAGGGGATCCAAACTACAATGATGGCAAACCTGTACTACAAGCTCCAGGGCATGAGGAGATTGAGCTGGCTCTTGTTAAACTGTTCAGAGCTACTGATGATAGTTTATATCTTAAGATGGCAAAGAAGTTCATAGATATAAGGGGAGTAACCTACCGACCTAAAGGCCAGGGTGTGATGTCACCCGAATATGCTCAGCAACATCTCCCTGTAAGAGAACAAACCAGAGCTGTTGGGCATGCAGTACGCGCTACATATCTGTATTCCGGAATGGCCGATGTTAGTGTATATACTCGCGACTCCACTCTACGTCCTGCTCTAAATTGTATTTGGCATAATATTGTAGACACCAAAATGCATATCACCGGCGGTTTGGGTGCCGTACATGGTATCGAAGGATTTGGTCCGGAGTATGATCTCCCTAACAAAGGAGCCTTTAATGAGACTTGTGCTGCAGTGGGGAATGTATTTTTTAACCATAGAATGTTTTTGATGGAAAAAGATGCAAAGTATATGGATGTGGCAGAAATAGCACTGTTAAATAATGTGTTGGCGGGAGTAAATCTCGAAGGTAATAGATTCTTTTACATCAATCCATTAGAAGCAGATGGCATAACACCTTTTAATCACGGTATGAGGGGTAGATCTCCATGGTTCGGGACTGCGTGTTGCCCCTCTAATCTGGCACGTCTGATTCCACAAGTACCAGGAATGATATATGCTACGACTCATAATGAAATCTATTGCTCTTTTTACGCCGGAAGCTCAACTACCCTCAGTTTAGAAAGTGGTAAGGTTGAGCTCGGACAAATTACTGAGTATCCGTTTAGTGAAACTATTAAATGGAAAGTTATACCAGAGAGGGACGGACAAGCTTTTTCCATGAATCTTAGAATTCCTACATGGACAGGTAATCAATTTGTTCCCGGCAAGCTATACTGTTATACCGATAAAGCTGTTACCCAAGAACAACATAACGAAATCAGCAAATGGATTATAAAAGTAAATGGTAAAGAAATAACTACCGATTTGATAAAGGGTTTTGCCAAGATCAACCGCAAGTGGAAAAAAGGCGATATCATTGAGTTATATCTCCCCATGCCACTACAGTTCTCTAAATCCATAGATAAAGTAACCGAAAACAGAGAACTAATATGTCTTACTAGGGGACCGTTAGTTTATGCCGCCGAAGGATTTGACAATGATGACGTATTACCAAATGTTTTTATTGGTGACATACCTGCTACCTTCAACTTATCCACATACTCCGAAGGACTTATGAAGGGTATTCCAAAAGTAGAGATCTCCGCCCGAGAAAAGACGGAGAGTGAAGATAAGGAAATTGAGCTAACTCTTTTGCCCTATTTCGCTTGGAACAATAGAGGTGATGGTAGCATGATGACATGGCTTCCCGAGTCGGCATTCGCCAGACCTTACTTAGATAAGTACATACAGTTGCATGGTAAATTTAAAGGTTTGGAAGCTTCGTATACTTACAGAAGCGATAATTTGATTGCAGTTGCCGACAATGAATTTCCCTCCTCTTCTTCTGATAAAAGGGTAAAACGCTGGACAAGCTGGGGCGAACAAGGAAAAGATCAGTGGGTAGAGATTTCACTTGAAAAGCCTACCGATATTCAAAGTGTTTCTGTCTATTGGTTTGATGATGGTAACGGAACATTAGTACCACAAGAATGGTCGTTAGAATATGAAGAAAATGATAAATGGAATAAATTCTCTCTGTATGTTACTGACTCCTACAATGTTTTTAAAGACCAGTTTAATATGGTACACCCCGCACATCAAATAATTACAAATAAAATACGCCTTTTAATGAAACCTCAGCCTGAAAAAGCTGTAGGTATACTTGAAATTAACATCGAAGAGGTAGAATCAGGTAATTAATACATATTGATACAATTTTGTATTTTATTGACACAATTATTCACCTCTTTACATTCCACTTCTCACATATTTGTTTTCATTAATAGTAGTTTAAAACTGTCGACAACATTGATTTTACTTTAGAATGATTCAAATAATTTTTAAAACTTATCTGCCTATGAAAATAGAATAATCTCCCAAACTGAAAACAATAATCTAAGATCATCTAAGCTTGATTTTTATCTGAAAAACAGTAATGTGAAACCTTTAATTCACTAAATAAATTAAAAGTAAATTTAATATGATAAATTAATATGCAATATGAATTACATAAAATTACAAAGTGATAGAAAGATTACTTCATCTACAACTCAATTTATCAACAGAAAAGCAAAAATGAAATTATCTATATTAATTGTTACTTTGCTGAGTACAATTAATATTTTTGCAAATTTCAATGGGTTGATTGAATCAAATGAAGTTATAAAAGACTTTGCCATAGAGAAAACAAGTAGTCAACAAAATAAAAGACGAATTACAGGTAAAGTAATGGATTCAGGAAATGTACCCATCATTGGTGCAAACATTATTGAAGCTGGAACAACCAATGGTACGGTAACCGATGTTGATGGAAATTTCACAATGGAAGCCAATGGAGATGGCACATTAATTATCTCATATATAGGCTACCAAGACCTTAAGGTCAACATAAATAACAGGTCAAGGATAAATATAGTTCTGCAGGAAGATACGCAACTATTGCAGGAAGTGGTTGTAACGGGTGTTGCAAAAGGTACACCAAGAGAGAAACTGTCTTTCACAGTAGAAAAGATTAGCGACGAGGTAATAATGGAAGTACCCGGACTCAATGTTGCTTCTACATTATCCGGTAAGATGCCGGGTATAAAGGTGTTTTCTACTACCGGTAACCCAATGGATGAGCCGGTTATCCAATTAAGAGGAACGACATCATTTACCGGTTCCGATCAGCCCCTCATTATTATTGATGGTATTGTAACTTCAGGTGTGTTGAAGGATATAAACATGGAAGATGTGGCAAGCATTGAGGTTATTAAGGGATCTGCTGCAGCTTCTTTCTACGGATCAAAGGCAGCAGGCGGGGTTGTGAATATTATCACAAAACGGGGAAGTAGTTTAGAAGACGGTACATCACGCGTTTCGATAAAAAGTGAGATAGGGGCTAATTTTATTGGATTCTTGCCATTAAGAAGCACAGCACATGGACATTTAGTGGATGCCAACGGAAATCCAACAAGAGGAGTGCTCGATGAAGACCAAATATGGGACAATAAATATAACATGGAGAATGATGCTTTTAAAGATTTTTTCATTCCCAGAGTATTTAATTCAACTACAGCAGGGTTAACAAGTAGATCAAGAGATGGCGATATGAACTATTATGCTTCAATTCAGTATACACACAACCCCGGAGTAGTGCGTGATCTGGATGGGGTAAAACGTAACAGCTTCAGAATTAATCTTGATAATAAAATATCAAATACTGTTTCTTTGAATATGTCTAACTTGTATGTAAGAACAATAAACGACCGTCGTTCTATAAATTTCGACGATATATACTACTCAGATCCTAATGCAAATTTTTTTGCAGATAATCTGGATGGTACTCCGTTTAAAGTAAATCCGAATATTGTATCCACTCGGAATAATATCAATCCATTATACGATGTAAATAACAAGATTCAACGGGGTACGGCAAACCGTTTCTTAGGTAGCTATGGTCTTAGATTTATGCCGGCGTACTGGGCAACATTCAATGCTAATTACAGTGTTGATTTCTTCCATTATCAAGATGAGGATCTCACTCCAAAGGGTAGATTATTAGTAAACTATCCTGATGGAAGTACACGCCATGACGGGTATGTTTATAAAGGCTCCGGAAATTCATTCAAGCATAATATGGAGTTAAGTGGGTTATTAACAAAAGCATTTGGCGATTTAAATTCTACTTTGAGACTTCAATATTTATATGAGGATCTTAAGTCTGAAGGATTATGGGGCAATGGTTCTAAACTTGCCGTATCGGGTATGAACAATACCTCACTTGAATTGGCCGATCCTGAAACAAGAGACCACTCATCGTGGGGAAGCCGTATAGTCTCTAACAGTTATACCGCTGTAGGAAATCTCGATTATAAAGGCAAATATATATTAGATGGATTAGTGAGAAGAGATGGCGCATCGGTTATTGGAGACGATAATATGTGGCAGACATATTATCGTATATCTGGTGCATGGAATGTAACCGAGGATTTTGAAATTCCATATTTCCAAATGTTCAAACCTCGCGTATCATATGGAACTGCGGGTATACTTCCTGCTTATGGTGCCAAATACGAAACATTTTCTCTAAGCAACGGAACATTATATGGAGGTGCACAATTAGGAAATGCAAGACTGAAACCAGCACTATCACAGGAACTTGAGGTGGGACTTGATATGCGTATATTAAATAAGTTCGATTTAACTTATAACTACTCACATAAAAGAAATACAGATTTGCCTTATGTTATGACGGTGTCGGGCGTAACAGGTTTCCAATTCCAAAATATAAACGTTGGTGAATTCTTTGTGCACAGCCACGAAGTTTCTTTAAATGCAAACTTAATTCAGAATAAGGATTGGAGATGGGATGCAACCCTAACTTGGGATAAGCTTGAGGAATATGTTGGAGAGCTTGGAAGACCCGATTTCTTCATAGGGTATGCCAAGATTGCTGCTCATGAAAAATATGGCAATTTGTACTCAAGTAAGTTTGCAACATCCCTCGATGAGGTAAGAACAAGCACTCTTATAAAGCCGGGACAAACAGCTGAAGATGTTTTCACCATTAATAATTACGGTTATGTAGTGAGAAAGGATCTGATAGGTACAAGAGATGAAGCAAAGATGTCTATATTGGATGAAAATGGAGCAACTTCACAGAAAGAGTTCATCGGTAATATGATACCCGACTTTAATGTCAATCTAATGAATGTTCTTAATTATAAGAACTGGATGTTCTACTTCACCCTTTCTTGGCAACAAGGAGGAGTACTGTATAATAATACAAAAGTGTACATGTCGTTTGCAGGAAGAAATGCTGCTTTCTGGGATATGTCGGAGCGTTCTTGGGATCAAAAGAAATCAATGACCTATGCAAACCAGCACTCAAGGGCTTCTTTTACAGAGGATGCAAGTTTCTTGAAGATGAGAGAGATGTCTTTGAATTACAATGTAACAAGACAGCAATTAAGCAGGTTGGGTATTAATTTCATAAACGGCATCAAATGTGGAGTCGTGGGCAGGAATCTGTTTACACTAACCAACTATTCCGGACCTGACCCCGAAACAAGAACAGTCGAAGGTGGTACGCTGATAGGATCTGATACACCAAAGTATCCTTCAGACATTAGAACAATTACAGGTACAGTAACCATTGAATTTTAATTATTATAATTATGAGAAAAATAATATATATATCATGTATAATATTCTTGTATTTGACCGCTTGCGAACCATATTTCTCCGGCTTAGATATCAAGAATGATCATCAACCGGATATTGCAACGGTAATGGGAGATATTAATCAATATCCATCTCTGATTGGTGGAGCCTACAACAATTGGTGGCACCATATGCTGGCAGCAAATGATGGAGATACCTGGACTTTTGCTACAAACTCAGATGCAATAACCGCAGGTGCAGGTAACTGGAACCTCCCTGCCTTCTATTATCGTAGGGATTATGAAAAGCCAATGATTAATAATACGGATCAAAATGCCGGATTCCCTAAGACTTTATGGTACAACCATTATGGTAAAATAAGTACCGTAAGGAATATGTTGGCTATGATTCAAGAAAAGGAACTTGTTTATAGAGAAGATAATAAAGATCAAACCTATAAGATATTAGCTAATTGTTACTTTTTAATGGGTTCTTTTTACACAGAGTTAAGCTTATTATTTGATAAATGCTTTTTAATAACCGAAGAGACAGACCTGAGAAATATAACTGCAGAAGATATTAAGCCGGCTTCTGAAGCAAAAGATTTAGCTCTTGATTATTTAGATAAATGTATCGAAATATGCAATACGCAAAGTTTTACAAACTTCTCAGGTTTACTGCCGTCAGATGTTGTTGGTAACAATACAAAACTGCGTCAATTCGCTAATTTCATGGCTGCAAGAGCAGAGGCATACCACCCCAGAACTAAGGAAGAATACGCCTCTGTAGATTGGAATAAAGTGAAAGGTTATATAGATGACGGACTTGCAGTGGATATAAAAGCTCTACTGCCATTGCAAGGTTGGGAAGTGTGGTCATATGCGGCAGCTTCATGGCCGGGGGGAAATCAATGGGGAAGAGTTGGTCTGAGGGTAATAAATATGATGGCAGAGCCAGGTGATCCCGGTGCAATATGGCCCCTACCTACCGATTTTGGCCAAGGGGCTACATTGCCGGAAGCAAGCTCTCCCGACTACAGGTTAGGAACCGACTTTCAGTACTTTCCTGATGTTAATTCACCAACAGGAGGTTTAACATACGATGGATATGCAAAATATAGCTCATATGTTTTAAATAGATTTTCGGAAACAGGCCAACAATCGGGTGAAGGAGAGTTGTATTTTTTCACCAAAGCGGAGTCCGACCTACTGTATGCTGAAGCAGCATTGCAAACTTCAGAAAACTCTAAAGCAGTTGAATTGGTAAATCTTACACGGGTAAATCGTGGTAAACTGAACGATATAGACGCAACTTCAACAAAAGATGAGATATTAGAAGCAATCTATTATGAAAGGTTTGTTGAATGTGGTTATGCATATACAGTTACACCGTTCTATGACAGACGTCGTACTCCAATTGATAAGTTTCAATTGACAACCAGATCTTTCCGTCAGCTGCCAATACCTGTGCTCGAACTCAACTTCTACGATATTCAATCTTACACATTTGGAGGGGAACAAGACAGAAATGACAAATATGAATTTTAAAATGAAGAGTTAAATAAGAAATCATATGAAAACTATAAGAATAATATCTTTAATAATCTCCCTGATATTCGTTATGTCTTGTGACAGATCAGGAATATTTGAAGAATTCCAAAATTCAACCCCATGGGAGTTTCATGTCCAAGTATTTAGCGATGATAACATGACACAGCCGGTAACAGATGTTGTAGTAAATATCTACAAAACATCTCAAGACCGGGATAACAATATAAACATATTTTTAACTCGTAACACTAATGCTGATGGTAAAGCAGTATTCACTTTAAAAGATTTTGAGCCTGGTCTAGATGCTGAGAAATCTAAAGGAATATATTATTTAAAAGCAGCTAAGGGTAATTTGGTTAAAAATGAAACTACTCGTTATCTTCTGATGAACGATGGTCAAACTCACCACAATATTGTGCTTAAATAGTATTTAATAATTAAACCATTGTAGAGCCGATTGCATAATTGGTTCTACAATGGATTAAAGTTTTTTAATTATGCACATAAGATTACTATTAGCGTTATCTGTAATTATTTTTGTATCCTGTGTTAAAAACCTTGAAAGCAGTGACTCAAAGTCTGATTTGGATATCCATGTTGTGGATCAATTAGGCGAAATAGTCGAAGGTGCAACAGTAGAATTATACAGATCGGTCGAAGATAGAAACTCCGGAAGGAATATTATAATCGCAAAAATAACCGGAAAAAAGGGAATGGTCGGATTCTCTGCAAAAGAAATTAATAAAAACAACAAACCATTAGAAGAAATAAATGGTAAATATTATCTTAACTTATTTAAATATAACCAGCGACAACAGGCAGAGACAGAGTTTATTAACTTTGTTAAAGACAAAAATATCAGTCAATCAATAATTCTGGAAAATGCCAATGCCGAAACTATAATAGTGAAAGTGGCAGTTGTATATGAGAACCCGGTTATACAACCCCAAAACAAAAGACTACATGAAATATTTATTACTCCGGGATATACTTTTAGCTGGAACGATCCGGCAATTCTCTCGCAGAACTACGAAAAAGCATTAGAAGAGGTTTCTGGTTATACAGTAGACTATCAAGTGGTACAAGAAATTGATGCGAATCAAATGTTTACATACTTGAAAAATGATCCGCAAAAAAGACCACTAACTGTTGAGGAGGTTTCAAAGTATCTTGATGAAGACAACTGGAACACCTTTAAAACAGTAGGCACATCATACGATTACAACAGAATGGTTAAACACTATGGTTTTGATGAGATGCGCGACAAGGATGAAATTCACGAAGTGTGGGTTTGGACTTTTCCCTATGGTGGAATGTGGGAGTCTCACATGATGGGCGAGGGTGCTTTCTGGATTAACTCTCAACCCAACGAAAATCCGTCGTGCAAGGAGTTGCTAAGCATAATGGGATTAAACTATGAGCGGGATCTGGCATGTGCGTTAGAGAGCTACGGTCATCGTTTTGAGTCCACCATGATGAAAGTTTATGGATGGTGGGATTATGATAATAAACCTCACGCGAACGACCTGACAACATGGGAGTTGTTTTCTGCATATGGATTAAGGTATGACAAGTATGAAAAGCACATGTCGCAAGTTGGTAATGTACACTTTCCTCCAAATGGACTTGAAGATTATGATTTTGGTAATGAAACCTATATTATGAGTTATGTGGATGACTGGTTGAACTATCCGTATTTAAGAAGAACAGAGCCTAAGTCGGTTAATAGAAAAGAATGGGGTAACCCGGACGGCTCTTGGCAATTGGGATGGATGAAATACTATTTATCCCACCTGCCACATTACAAGGGAATAAACTCTAATGATGGAAAATTAAATAATTGGTGGCACTACGTGGTAGATTATAACGGTGCAATTAAAAAACAAAACATTCAATGAATATGATTATCACAAGAAAGCTTCAAAGCCTCAGTTTATTAATATTCTATACATTTTCATTGTTGAGTGAACAGTCGCCAAATGCAATAATATTTGATAATAAGGGTCCATTAATGGCTCACACGGCAATACCAAACATGCAAGTACCTAAAGAATTGCCGTTAATTTCATATCAAATAGGCAATAGGGAATATTCAACTACAGTTGCCTCTGAAATAATTGATATATCTTTTTCTGCAGAACCATTTGATTATGGTGTTAAAGGGAAAATAAGATTTAGAAACAGCTCAAATGATACAATAAATCTGCATAACATAGTACCACTGGGGCGTAACGAAGAGCATGTTTATATAACCGGGAAAGGGTCGCACGGTTTGTCTCGCTCACATCTGTTCAGACAGGGATACCAACCGATAAATATAATACTACCCGACAATTCATGGGAGTTAGGTTTCACATGCGCAGAGACCGATGGCGAAAATAACATTGTAGCGCTCGTTCGTAGAGATAATAAAAGTTTGAAAGATGGCATGTTAAGACGTTTTGAAACAACACTATACCCCGGTGGGGCAATTGAATATAACTTCTGGTTAGATAAATATCAAGGTAATTGGCAAAACGGCATGAGATTAATCTTTCAAGAAAGATATCTATATGATGTACCAGTAGGTGGATTCAATAATTTGTTGATGGAGAGAGAAGATTTGAAATGGATTCAAAGTTGCTATTCGGCAAATCTTATGATGACCTGGGACAAACGTTACTACGACTTTACCGATGGACAATTCCATATTAAAGAGCACCTCGAAAAAATGAAGAAACTGATTGGCGGATATGATTTATACGGAATCTGGCCTACATGGCCTGCATTAGGTATGGATCAGAGAAACCAGTGGGATATGTTTCGCGACCTGCCCGGCGGGTTTAATAAACTTAAGGAGATCTCAGAATTATGCCATCAAATGGGTAGTTATTTTTTTCTGTGTTATAACCCGTGGGATGAGAGTACCCGTTCAGACGAAGGTCATTTTGACGGCTTGACCAATATAACTCGCATCGCAAACATAGATGGTTTTGTTCTTGATACAAGAGGGGGGTCGAGCATTGAACTACAAGATGCAGCAGATGCTGCACGTGATGGAGTGGTTATGTATAGCGAAGGCATGGCGGTTCCGCGAGACATGCAAGGAATAGTATCCGGTAGAGTTCACAATGCTCTATATTACCCTCCTATCCTTAATTTAAACAAATTTATAAAGCCCGAATTTGCTATATTCAGAGTAGCCGAGGAGGCGCACGAACCTATTAGAAGGGAATTTAATCTCTCATTCTTCAACGGATACGGCACAGAGATAAACAGTTTTCCAGCCGGCAGATTTGAGTGGTCTGATGATCAAATGCGTTATTGGGGTAGACTGCTTCAGATTCAGCGTGAGAACAGCAGCAACTTTTTGCAAAGTAGCTATACTCCGTTGCTGCCAACACTTGTTGACAGCATATTTGTAAACGAATGGCCCGGTGAATCAAAAACTATTTATACCATATTCAATCTCCATTCCGGAGGCTTCAGAGGCAACCTCTTTGAGTTAAATGAAACAGATGACAATAACCATTATGTTGATCTTTTTCATCACGAAGAGTTACAGATTGATATAGTGGGTGATAAAAAATATATGCCTGTAAAACTTGATGGATTCAACTCATTCGATTTAGGAACCAACAATGAGGGCTCTGTATCTGCAATTGCCGCATTTTCTAAACTTCTTTCCGTAGAGCTTTCAATGGGCGATGCATTAGTTTTCTCAAGTAAGAATGGAGATAGCATTCGTATTTGGGCGGGTAACCCATCATATGAAAAAAGCCCTGCAGTGTTTGGAATTGAAGAGCAATCTGTTAAATTGCTTTCCGTATTCCCAAATCATGAAGGTAAATTTGTAATTCAAGTATTAGAGAACGATGAGTTGATTGATGAACGCATCGTAAATATAAAACCAGGTACGGCACGACTCATTTCTGAACCCGAAATAACGCCAAGAACTTCTAAAGCTCCTGAGGGTATGGTTTTAATACCATCGGGAATCTTTAAATGCGACAACTATCGCACGGGAGATAACTTTATAAATTACCCCGAAAGTCCAACAGTAGAGGGAGAAGAGGTAGTTATGAGTAAGTTTTTTATGGATAAATACCCTGTTACCAACAAGCAATACAAAGACTTTTTAGTTGCAAGTGGATATAAGCCAAACGACACAACCAATTTCCTTAAACACTGGACAAACGGTAGAATTCCCAAAGGAATGGAGAACTATCCTGTGATCTATGTAACTCTCGAAGATGCTAAAGCATATGCACGATGGAACGGCAAACGCCTTCCATCGGAAATAGAATGGCAATATGCAGCGCAAACAGAAGATGGCAATGAGTGGCCGTGGATACAAGATACACCCGTTGAGAGAGAGGAGGAGTTTATAACAAGTACACTTTCTGTATGGAAGATAAAAGGAATAGAATCAACCCGTTGCAATCTGGGTGATGGTTCATTATATCCGGTAGGTAAATACAAGGAGGGAGTTAACCCCTACGGGCTATACGATTTGGTTGGCTCTGTATGGCAATTAACAAATGATCAGTACGATAATACCACATACAAATACATAATGGTTAAAGGAGGAAGTTACTTTTTACCCACCTCAAGTTTCTGGTATGTACAAGGCGGGCCTCGTGAGCTGAACTTCAGACAGTATCTGTTACGTGTTTCTCCATCATTTGAAAGAAAAGCTACTGTTGGATTTCGATGTGTTAAAGATACACTTTAACTAAAAGACAAAAACAATCAAATATTTATAAGAATTTAGAAGTTATGAGAAAAGTTAATTTGTTATTTCTGTTATTGTTCATTGTGATAATAACAAGCTGCAATCAAACTAAATCAGAACAACAATCAATAGATTTGTACATGAATAACCGTTCACCATTAATCACAAAACCATTTATGGAACTTCCATTGGGAGCTGTAAGACCTGAAGGATGGCTCAAAGACCAATTATATAAGATGAAAGATGGAATGACAGGTCATCTAGATGAACTCTACCCTGAAGTGATGGGCTCCAGAAACGGATGGCTTGGAGGCAACGGAGATGTTTGGGAAAGAGGTCCTTACTGGATAGACGGATTAGTTCCTTTGGCATATATACTCGATGATGAGGCTCTTAAAGCTAAGGTTCAACCCTGGATTGAATGGACATTGCAGAGCCAAACAGATGATGGATACTTCGGACCTTCAGAAGATCACGAACCGGAAACAGGACTACAAAGAACAAACTCCAAGGATTGGTGGCCAAAAATGGTTGTCCTAAAGTTCATGAAACAATATTATGAGGCAACACAAGATGAGCGTGTCATTCCTTTCATGACAAACTATTTTAAATATCAATTGCAAGAGCTTCCCGAGACTCCGCTAAATAATTGGACAAGGTGGGGACAGTTTCGCGGTGGGGACAATTTGATGATTGTTTACTGGCTTTATAACATTACAGGCGATGAATTTCTATTAAAGCTGGGAGATATAATAACAGAACAAACGACTGACTGGACAAACTCGTTTGCCGACGGTAATATGCTCAATAGCTTATTCAGTGTACACTGTGTAAACCTTGCTCAAGGAATGAAACAACCGCTTATAAGGTACCAGGCAACAAAAGACACAATGCATATTGATGCTGTTAATAAAGCCTACACCGATTTAAAAAGAGCACACGGTTGGCCTAACGGGTTATATGGTGCCGATGAACTTCTGCATTACGGAAATCCAACTCATGGATCTGAGCTATGTACGGCTGTTGAGCTGATGTTTTCTTTGGAAAAGATGATCGAAATTACAGGTAATGTTTCGTGGGCCGACTGGTTAGAAAGAATTGCTTTTAATGCTCTTCCAGCACAAGTAACTGATAACTTCGACGCACGCCAATACTACCAACAGCTAAACCAGGTTGAAGTTTCAAATCACCCACGAAACTTTGTTACCTCCTACAACGGTACCGATCAACTATTTGGTTTGCTGACCGGATACCCTTGCTGTACCTCAAACCTGCATCAGGGTTGGCCTAAGTTCACAAAACATCTATGGTATGCATCTGATGACAACGGATTAGCTGCACTTGTTTACTCTCCAAATACTGTTACCGCAAAAGTAGGAACAGGTGTTACAGTGAGCATTCAAGAGAAAACCAACTACCCTTTTGAGGAAGAAATTACTTTCGAGTTAAATATTATTGATGACGTAGAGAAGGTTGAATTCCCAATTCATCTTAGAATACCTGAGTGGTGCGAATCGGCAACAATTAAAATCAACAATGAAGTTTGGTCTCAAAGTGAAGGTAACCAACTTGTGAAAATCAACCGTGAATGGGAGTCGGGTGATATAGTAGAACTAATATTGCCCATGCATGTAAATATTTCACGCTGGTACGAAGGCTCCGCAGCTGTAGAAAGAGGACCACTTTTATATGCATTACGAATGGAGGAAAACTGGACAAAAGTTGAGAGTGATAATCCCAGATATGGTAAATGGTATTACGAAGTACACAGTAATACTCCTTGGAATTATTGTCTGAAAGAAGAGTCTATCAAAAAAGAAAATATTTCAGACCACTTTCAGGTAATTAAAAAAGGAATGAATGGATTTCCATGGAACGTTCAAAATGCACCAATACAAATTAAAACTAAGGGAAAGCGAATGAAAGAATGGCAACTTTACAATGGCTCTGCCGGACCACAACCATTCAGCGTTCAATACCAAATAGAAATGATGCCGGAAGAGGAAATAATTTTGATACCCTATGGCTGTACCACATTGAGGATTACAGAGTTTCCCGTTACAAGAGAATAGAATTGGTCCACGACCACGGGTCGATGAAACCACTACTTTCAATCCTTATTACGCTTGGGACAACCGTGACGCTGGGCAAATGAAAGTATGGGTTGACTTGTCTGCCCAAGCACTCAAATCGTTCGAAATCAACACTGCAGAAGAGAAGGGCCCGCAAGAAAGGCCGGATCATGATCTTTTGAAGATCATCCGACGATACCCTCCTTGGCAGCGCGGAGCATTTCTTTGGCCACTTTGGTAAACCGGTACTGGTAATCGAAATCCACCTTTCGTTGCGCCGCCTTGCTGCCGGCATTTTTCAGGGTGGTCCCCAGGCAGGAGAAGAGGATGTCCCCCGAAGATAAAATGGTTTTTTCAGTTATTTTTTCACTACGGTGAGTATTCCATTGTCCACACCCGCTGAAAGATCAATCGTGAAGAGGTAGGCAGAACCTGTTTCCAGCATGATGCCGGTCGCAAGTCCGAGATTCCCGTTGTCGCGGCCGTTGTTTCCGTTGCCCACGAAAACGATGTCACTATCGGTGGCGAGGCTTTGGCTTCTGAATTCTCCCCCCCAGTCCTTCTGGTGGAAGAACTTGAAGTTAATTTCCGAGGTATTCACCGTCTCACCGGCCACCAGGGTCAGCTGGTACTTTTTGTTTCCCACGGGAGCCATGCAGAGCGCGTTGGGAGGTGTCCAGCCCACATGGTTGGAGATGTAGGAGGGTTTCCCCACCTGATCGCCGATGACCCAAATGGTTCCGGTGCCGTCGGGTTGGAGCGAGGCATAGTTGGCACCCGACAGCACTTCCACCCTCAGCCAGTTTAGTACCAGGTTTGCCGTTACGCGGTATCTCCCGCTAATGGGCAGGAAGGTTATCTTGTCCCCCTCTGCCACAAAGTAGTCCGGATCAATCCACCAGTCCGTCATGCCTTCAAAAGTAATTTCACCTCCTTGGGTGAGATCGATATCGATCCGGTAGTTGTCTTTGTCCACCATGCTCATCTTTTGCCCGTTCAGCACCAGTTCAAAGAAAGGACCGGTTTCAAATGTCCTTGCGTTGAACGTCACGCTGTAGGTGCCGCCCGCGGGACTTGCGTAGGGAATCTCGCTCCTGCTCCCCTCGACAACGGCTGCTACACCCTCATCCCAGCCAAATACCATCTCTCGTCCCTTCTCGTCCACCACCGGGGTTTTGATATAGGCCGGCAACTCGGAGGAAGGGAAGGCTTCCGTGGCCGTGTACTCATCCGGCCGACCGGTGGGAAGCATGGGATAGGACGCATTGAGGGTCACCAGGATAAGGTAAGGATAGGGAGCCAGTTCTACCGGGACATCAAAGCTCCGGGAAGCTTTTTTCAGGGTGGTATTCACCAGGACGAACTCGAGCGTGGCGGTTCCATCGGGTATGCCTTTCCTGTAGGGCACCTCTATGGTGCCGGAATAGGTTCCGTTCTCTTTTGTACGGATGGTTGTCCTGGAGACTTCTTCCTCACCGTAATAGAAGATGGCCGTCAGCGTGGAGAGCGGTACATCGTCATTGACCGTTACCTCGAACGGCAGAAGGTCTCCAAAATGCACATCGGCAAACTGGTTCTCGATCTGTATGGTTGGGTTCCCTTCCTGTTGTGGCGCCACAACTTCGTTGGAGCAGGAAATCAGGAGAGAGGAAACCGCGATTATGAAAAGCCATTGTTTTATTTTCTTTGTGTTCATAGGGTTGCAGTTTTTTATTTTTTCCATCGATAAGATATCACAGATTTGGCCGGCACGTCATAGGCGAAATGATTTTTTCCGTCGTCAAGGGTGATCACCTTGTTCGCGGCAGTACTGTTGAGCAGCACCACGGCGTAGGTGCCGTCGCTATTTTCAAATGCAGAATGGTAGAAGCCGGAATCCGAGAAGCCCGAGGTGCCGATGCGTACTGCTCCCGGTTTTACCACCGATGATAGATGTCCTACGATGTAGTAATGCGAATTGCGGGTGATGGTGGAGTAGTTGGAGCGATCAATGTCGACGGCCCCGTAACAGGTCTGGCACCCGCCTTCACGGTTGGGGCCGCGGTCGGTGTCGAGCATCAGATTCCAGACGATAACCCCCTTGCTCCAGTTGTTAACCGTTCCTAGTGCCACCTCCCTCATGTCGTCGATCAGGCGGTTCTCGAGGTTCCGACCGTTGTTCCACGTGCCGATGGAGGTCTCCGTGAAGACCAGCTCTTTGTCGGGACGCGACTGATGGATGAAGTTCAGCTCCTCCCTGTTCCCGCCGTAGTTGTGGTAGGCGGCTCCCGCAATGAAACGGGCCGCTTCATCGTCGGCATAGATCTTCAGAGGGAATTGTCCTTGATCGGCGTTTTCCGCTTTGTCGCTGTCGTAATTGTAGTTGTGGTCGTAAACGTAGATCTTTGTCGTTAACCCTGCCGCAGCCATTTTCGGCCCCAGTGCGTTCTTCACGAAATCGCGTTGCTCCTGCCAGGTCATATAAAGTGATGCGGAATTCCCCCTGTTGAGCGGTTCGTTTTGCGGGGTCACCGAGTAGATCTTGATTCCCTCAGCTTCGAAAGCGCGAATCCACTTCACGAAGTAATCGGCATAGTCGCCGTAAAAACCGGGATTGAGCCGACCGTTTGTCCATGAGTTGAACGGCTGGAGATCGGTAAGGTTATTCACCTTCATCCAGCGGGGAGGAGTCCAGGGTGACCCCATGATCTTTATGTTCGGGTTGATGGCCAGGATCTCCTTCAGGACGGGGATCACGTAGTCTGTCTCCTCCTGTGTGAGGGCGAAATTTTCCATCCCGGGCGTGTCGCAGCAGGTGTACTCGCTCAAGGAGAAATCGGAACAACCGATGGAAATACGAATGTAACTCTGTCCCATCCCCTCAGTTTCGGAAAAGGTCTCCTTGAGAAACTTGGTGCGGTTCTCCGGCTTCATCTTCAATAAATTAAAGGCAGACGATCCGGTCACTGCTGCGCCAAAGCCATCCATGGTCTGGTAGCGCGTGCCGGGGTCAAGCCTCAGGGTTGAAGGCGACATATTGTCCCGTTTACTGAAACCGACGGTTTGTTTTTTAAAGTCCTGTGACCGGGTGTTGGTGGTGATGTAAATGGTCACGTCCTCCTTCACGGGCTGCTCCGGCTCCGGGTGATCGCCGCCGTTATCCTCCTTGCATGTGTCGCCACAGAACGAGAAGCCGAACAACAGCGATATCAGCAGAAATGTCACTTTTAAATGGGTTTTTATCTTCATAGGATTGTATTTTTACAGACTAGAGTGTAACTTTTTCAATATGTACCGTATGGTTATTCAGATTGATCGTAAAGCGGTAATTGGCCGATTCCACCACCGGATCATTCGCTCCGTTAGGAATATCCCAGTTGTTGTCTCCCTTGATAATCTGCATGCCGGTGAAGGTAAATTCACCAGCTTTCTTCTCGTTTCCCCATCCGGTGTTCTCGAACGGCTTGAATCCGGCGTAGTGGTCGTGATCGCCCGGTGTGTAAAAGGTTCCCTGGAAAATATCTTCACCGATCCTGCGCATCAGTACGTAGTTCAATACATTCCCAAAGCCCCAGTCGGTATGAGTTCTGCCTCTCCCGGGGTAGGTGGAGGCGATCTCTGCCGAGGTAACGTTTGTAGGGTATCCCAATCCCCATCCGCACACCAGCAGGTAGTCGGGATAAGAGGGATTGTCCACTCCCACGAAGATGTTCCTACGAACGGGATTGTAGTAAATGGTGTAATCTCCTGTTTCACCCAGGAAGGTGACTTTATCCGCGGCGATTCGTTCAAAGAAATCCGGATTATACATGTTCCGGGTGTCTGCCAGCTCTCCGAACACGGGGTAGGTGGCACCTTTCTTCAGGTTGCGTTTCAGCATGCGGAATGATTCTCCGCCGATATCACTGCCCGAGAATTTGCTCAGGGCCAGGTCAATATCACTGAGCATGCTCCCGGAGGTGTTAACGCTGAAGGCAAACCCGTCGAACAGGAATTCTTTGGTATAGTCGGCATGGGTCGCATAAGCGAAAGCCGACTCACCCGATTGACTGATCATTCCTATCTTGCCTCCCACGTTGCCGTATACATCGCCCGTGTAGTCAATGCTGTTGTCCGCGTTGAGCTTTTCGGCGATCCGGAACCGGAAGGAGGTGTCGTAGGTCAGGCCGTCTGCCTGAAACCTGTTTTTGTCCGCAAGCTGAGGCGTCAGGATGGCAATGTTGCCATTGTCTGTTACCAGGTAAAGTCGGTTGTAGACGGGTCGTTTTCCGGTAAGGCCGATGATCTGATGTGAAGCTGTCCCTTTCAGCACATTTTGGGCCATCAGGTTGACCTGTACAACCGCATTATCGGACTGGTTGCTTAAGAGTGGCACAAAGATCGAGTGGGATACATCGTGCAGGGTACCACCAACAGGTATTTCGCCTGAAGCCAAGACCCTGCTGTCGGAAATGATCTCATAGGTCAGTCCTGAAAGGTTGGTGGCCGGGTCGGTGATCTTCGCCGTGAGTGTAATGGAATCACCGAAGGTAAATGCAGCGGGACTCACCGCTGCCGATTCTATCACCGGGGTTGATTCTTTTTTAGGACCATATTCTTCATCATTGCAAGATATAAAAAGCAATGTGGTTAATCCTGTTATTATCAATATCTTATGTGTGAAACTCATAGTTGTCTCCTAATTTATGTGTAACATGAATGTTTAGTAGCCCGGGTTTTGCACCAGGTTGGGGTTTTGATCCATCACAGCCTGCGGGATGGGCAGGACGTAGGAGAGGCTGGTGTAGGGCATTGTCTGTGCCGGACGTCCTTCGTCCTTGTCAAATACGGTGTTCATCACTTCTTCTACCTTGTTGAGGCGAACTAGGTCGAACCATCGATGTCCTTCCAGCGCCAATTCAAGGCGGCGTTCCTTGAGGTACGCCTGCGTGATGGATTCTTTGTCAGCAGCAGCGGATGCGGGGAGACTGTTCAGTCCGGCGCGGGTACGCGTACGGTTGATGATTTGCGCCGCTTTGTTGTAGTCCCCTTTGTCGATCAAGGCCTCTGCTTTCAGCAGCAGGATATCGGCATAGCGCAGTTTGATGATGCTGTTGTAGCCGCTCCGGCATTTGTACATGAACGCATAATTGTTTGCCGGGTAGTACATGTTCCAGTCGCATTCGTAGAAAACCACGGTTTGTTGGTAGCGTTTGTCACCGGGCTCGCTGTTGAAGGTACGGATCAGGTCACGTGAAGGGGTAATCCATTTCAGGAAATCGAACCAGAACGACCAGTCGTCGAGCTTGCGCCCGAACATCCAGGTCACCCAGTTGGTGTTTCCCGGGAAGAACTGGGCTTCGTAGATAGTCTCCCGGCTGTTTCTCATCTTTGCTTCTATCGCCTTATTCGCCTGGGAAGGGGGGGCGTTGGGATCTGTCAGCACCACATCGAACAGATCACCGTAGTTCGCTTCCAGTTCAAAACCATCGACTTCCAGTTCATCGGCATATTGGATGACCTTGTCGTAATCACGCAGGGGCTTTTCGGCATATACTTTTGCCAGCAGGGCCCGAGCCACCGATTTAGAGAGTTGAGTTTTATCCTGCACGTTGTTGTCGGGTGCATACTGCAGGCCCTCCAGTAAATCCTGTTCTATTTGTTGGTAGATGGTCAGTGCATCGGTTTGAGCCGGGAAGTAAGCCGGATATACCTCTTTGATCGTACCCGCCGTGATATCACCTGCGACGGTGGTCACCAACGGTATATTTGCCCATATACGTACCATGTCGAAATAGACCATACCTCTCAGAATTTTAGCTTCGGCTTTGTACTGTTTTCTTTCCGCCTCAGTGAGTGAACTGTCCTTTACGCTGTCCACATAGACGATCATTTTATTGGCTTGGGCAATGTTCCCCATGTGCATGTTCCAGTCTCGGTTAAGCGTGGTGCTTGATCCTTCGATGGAATTCACCTCGAAAGGTGTTGTCTCGTTGTTGGGTGCGCCCGCGTAGGCGTTGTCTGAATGAGCTTCGGCCAACAGGAGCATATCGAGGTGCCAGTGTTCCTGCCCGTTCCTGAACAGGTTTAGGAGTGTTTGTCGGTGCGATATCACAGCGGCCTTGTCTTTAAAGACCACTGTCACACTATCCTGTTCCATTCCTTCGGTCACGTCGGAGTATGTATCCAGTGGATCATAATCGAGCGAACAGGATGCCAGAAGAGCGGCGATACAGATGAATAATAATAGATATTTTGTCTTCATTGATTCTTTGGTTTAAAATTCAAGATTTAGTCCAAACAAGATGGTTCTGCTGTGAGGATAAGTACCCCAGTCGATACCTTGTACGGCACCACTGTCCCCCCATTGATTCACTTCGGGGTCCATCCCCTTGTAATTGGTCAGGGTGAACAGGTTGCTGAGCGTTACATAGGGCTGCAAACGCGATATGCCGGTCCGCTCCAGGAAGGATCCGGAGAAGTTATAGGAGAGCGTGACATCTTTCACACGCAGGTAGCTTCCGTCTTCAATAAAATAGGTAGACGGCTTCATGTCAAATCCCGCCTTGGGAATAGTGGTGAACTGGCCGGGTGTGCGCCAGCGTCTCAGTACCTCTACCGATTGGTTCTTCAGATCGTACATGCCCTGCACATCGGCCTTGGAGGCATTGAAGATGTCATTGCCTACCGATCCCTGAAGAAAGATGTTCAGTCTGAATCCCTTGTATGATAAGTAGTTGGTGAAACCGAAGGTGAAGTCAGGGTTAGGGTCACCGATATAGGTGCGGTCCGTTGAGGAAATCCTGCCGTCTTCGTTCAGGTCGCGGTACATCAGTTCACCGGTTTCGGAATCCACACCGTCGCTGATGTATCCGTAGAAGCCACCGAGTGCACGTCCTGGCTCGTTACGAACTACTCGTATCAGGCGGAGGGCGTCGGTAGTTTCAGCATCGTAATAGATTTGCTGAAGCGCTAGCTTTTTCAGCTTGTTCCGGTTGAAGGAAATATTGAAGTCTGAGTTCCAGTTGAACGCTCCGGTCAGGTTGCGTGAGTTCAGGGCAAATTCAAATCCCCGATTTAACATCTCTCCTTCGTTCCGTACGATCTGGTTCGCGGCAGCTGCCCCCGAGGGGAGCGAGACGAACATTAGCATGTCGGTGGTATACTTGTAATAGTAATCCATGGCGAGGGTTAGCCTGTCCCTGAGGAGGGTGGCATCGATACCTATATTGGATTGGGAGGTTGTCTCCCAGGTAAGATCGGGGGTGCGGAGGTTAGCTTGAGTGATCAAGGGTATCGCATCGGTCCTTCCCTCTTCGAACCAGGGCTGACGGGTGATGTTGTACCGTTGCAGGTAGGCGAAGTCGCCTACACCCGACTGGTTGCCGGTCTGTCCCCATCCGCCGCGGATTTTCATGTCGTCAAGCCAGTCTAAATCCTGCATGAAGCTTTCCGATGAGAGGCGCCAGGCTCCGGAGAAAGAAGGAAAAAGTCCCCACCTGTGGTCGGGATGTAGTTTTGATGAGCCGTCAGCACGAATGTTAAAGGTGAAGAGGTACTTGCTGTTGTAGTTGTAGGCTATTCTGCCGAATCCGGACAAGATTCCCCATTGGGATGCACTCGATCCGGTATTGTCCCATGCAATCTTGTTTGCCGCGTTCAATGTTTTAATGGATCCGTCCTTGTAATGGGATCCGTTGATATAATTTTGCGACCATTGCGAATTGGTCCAGGAAGTACCGGCCATCCCTTCGAAGTTATGCTTGCCGGCCAGGCTTTTTTTGTAGGTTAGCACGTTGTCGAATACCAGCAGTTGATTCATGCTGCGATTGTCCCAGGCGGTACCCCAGTCATCCCTGTCGGCGCCGTGCACGGGGGGAGTGAAACCTGTTGTGATGCCATTTCTGCGATCTAGGGTGAAGGATGACCTCAGTGTCAGGTCGGACATAAAGGTAATCGTGGCATTGGCAGATGCTATCAGCCGGTTTTCGTTGTTTTTGTTGTTCTTCCCGTTTTCCAGCGCTTCCACCGGGTTAGTGATGTTCTGCCCAAAGAAAAGGCGGTTATAGAGGCCACTGGTCTCATCCCTGACGGTTGCCGCGGTTGGCAGGTTCACCACCGAAAGCACTACGCCTCCGCGGTTGGAGCCAAGGCCGGTAGTAACGCCGTTCTTGGAGTTGTCTGAATAGGCCAGGTTCAATCCCATGTGCAGCCAGTTCCTTATCTGGCTCTCTACGTTACTGCGCAGGTTGAAGCGGCGGAAAAAAGCGGAACTAAGGACCCCTTTCTCGTCGAGGTAACCACCCGACACGAAATAACGAATCCGCTCGTTCCCGTCTGAGAGTTGTAGTTGGTAATTCTGGGTGATACCGGTGCCGTATACCTCCCTAAACCAATCGGTCCTGTCGGTAGTTCCTTCGGGTATTGCACCCGGGCGTAATTCGTCCATCAGCTCTTTGTACTGTACGGCATTGAGCGATTTGATACGGTTGGCCACGTGGCTCACACCGTATTGGATGTTGGCGGTGACTTTTGCTTCTGCTGTTGCCTGTTTGGTAGTGATTAGTACCACGCCGTTGGCTGCACGGGAACCGTAGATAGATGACGAAGAGGCATCTTTGAGAATCTGGATATCGGCAATATCGGTGGGAGAGAGAAAGTTCATGTTGTCCACCGGTACCCCGTCCACCACGTAAAGAGGACTGTTGCTCCCGTTAAAAGAAGTGGTGCCGCGCACCCGTATTACCATATCTCCGCCCGGCGTGCCGCTGGGTTGGTACACGTTCACGCCAGCGGCCTTGCCCTGGATGGCCTGTGCGGCAGAGATGATCGGCCGTTCGTTGAGACTCTCGGTGGAGACGGATGAGACTGCTGTGGTCACGTCGCGTCGTTTCACCGACCCATAGCCAATCACCACAACCTCCTCGAGCGTTTTCAAGTCTTCTGCCAGTATGATATTGAATGTGCTTTTCCTTGCAGTGTTGATCTCCTGCGACAAGTAACCTATGTAAGAGACAAGTAGCGTGGCATTCTCTTCCACATTCAATGAAAAGTTGCCGTCATAATCGGTTACTGTACCGTTCGAAGTCCCTTTCTCAATGATGTTCGCTCCGATAATCGGATCACCCAGTTCATCGGTGATGGATCCGTTGATTTTCCTTCCACTCACCTGTTGACCGGGGACAATTACGATATAATTGTCCTTCATCTGCCAGGTGAACCCTGTTTCCTTCAGGATCAGAGTTAATACCTCATCCACCGGTCGGTTGGAAACCTGCAGGTTGAGATTCTTTTGATTCTTCAGTTGTGACTCGTTGTAAGCAACAAACATGTTAGATTGCCGCTCAATCTCCTGCAACGCTTCTATAACCGAAATATCATTTTGTTGAATGGTTATGGTTCCCTTTTCCTGGGCAAGCAAAGATGCCGGCGAAGCGATCAGACACATGAAAAAGATAAAAATTCTTGTTTTTGCCTTTTTCATATTGATAAAATTGATACCTTTAAATTTCATTTCTTAGTGTTAGATTAGAAGTTTGACTTATTGTTTGGGAGAATAGATTCTAACGCTGAGTTTCCGGAACAAAGGAGCCTCTTTGTTCCGGTTTTTTTGTCACGATGTATCCATATTGTATTATATTTAAAATGATTATTAATTGATTGTTTATACGGGTGATATGTAACATTTGTCTCCTTGTATCCTGAACCGGATGTGACCCGATACTTCGGCGATGATCTCCATGACTACCTGCAATGGGGTATTGCTTTTGAAGCGGAAGGTATATTTGTCCTCCTTCAATGTGTTTGCTGTATATACGAATGTGCAAGAGTATTTTCTTTCGAGATCGGCGATGATCTCTTCCAGCGTGGCCGATTTGAATATGAGCTCTCCCCTTTGCCAGGCTGTCACATCGGAGAGGTCGGGACGGCTGATCGATTCTTTCTTTGTATTCCTGTTATAGGAGAATTGCTCTTTCGGCCGCAGTATCCGTGCCGACTGGATGTTGTTGTACCGGACTTCCACACTGCCCGAAAGCAGGGTTGTTGAGAGGATTGAATCACCGGGGTAGACCCTCATGTTGAACTCCGTACCCAGTGCGGTCACCTGGTAATCGTTTGATTTAACGACGAAAGGCATCTTTTCGTCGCGTGCCACCTTGAAATTCGCCTCCCCGATCAGGTATACACTTCTGGCTTCCCCGGTGAATTGCTCCGGGTACAGCAATGAGGTAGTGGCGTTCATGACAACTTCGGTACCATCGGGCAGAATCACGCGGGTCATACTACCAATCGGTACGTACTGTTCAATCAGATCGTCTTTCAGCGGTGTTTCACGGGCGGTGAAATAGAATGTGGTAACCAGTGCAACGAACAGCGTAGCTGCCGTTACCTGCCAGAAGCGGATGAATCTGGTTCGGGTGTCGCCCTGCCTTTTCCTGATTTTCCCAAGCACCTCCTTCAGGGAACGGAATGTGTCGGGCGTGGCATATGTGGAATTATCTTCCGTCAGGTTATTCCACAGTTGCCGCAGTGCTTCGTCCTTTTCTCCGGCATGCTTTTCAGTCGTAAGCCAACAGTAAAAATCATCCCGAACCGGTGGCGGGACGTTGTCTTTTGCAAATAAATCAATAATCTTGTGAAAGTAGTTTTCCATCTCAAATGTTTCTCTAAAATAGCATGCTTCCGTGTAAGCCACTACGGTGCTTTTATAGAATAAACAACTGAAAAAGGAGTACTACTTAAAATTTCAGTAAAAAAATTGCGATCAGGAGCAATTTTTTTAAATCTTTTAAGGCGAGATAGATGTGTTGTTCGACGGTACGTACCGAAAGGTTCATTTTTTCTGCGATTTCGAGGTTACTTAGTTGTTGAAACCTGCTCAATTCGAACACCTCTCTCCGTTTGTCGGGCATCTGTCCCAATGCCAGTTTCAGCAACAGTTGAAGCTCTTCCCGGTAAATCCCGTTGAGCGGGTCTTCAAACTCTTCCGGCTCTATCACGCCCTGCAGGTCCAGTTGCATGTGGATGTATTTCGTTTCCAGGTTCTTTCGTTTGATCCGGTTGAAGATGTTGTTCTTGACCATGGTGTACAGGTAGTTCTTCTCCAGGTTTCCTTCCCAAAGATCGGGGGTCTCCCACAACCAGACAAAAATATCCTGTGCCACATCCTCTGCTTCCTGTTCCGATTTCAGGAGGATAGCGGCAAATAACTTAACCTTGGGGAAAAATTGCAGAAACAATTCTTCAAACTTGGCTTTGTCTGGTTTGGTGTTCATAGGAGATGCGTCCGTATCCGATTTTTAGCTGTTAATGAACGACAAAGTTATCTATTTTTCTCAAATCAGGCACACAATTCGCGCCGCGTGAGCTGGAAAACCTATTGTTTTATGAATCACATTGTTTTAATCTCCAGTGTGCTGTGAAGACAGAGGTAGGTTCTCCTTGATTTTCCCTTATCGGTTTTTGTGATCGAAGGCCAGCCGAGGCAGCGGTTAGGTTCGATAAAAGGTTGGGTTGCTTTTGGATGGCCGTTTTCGTCAATTGACTGACCAATAATCAGGTACTTTCCGGACTCTTTGGAGACAAGCTTTGTTTCCACGATTTCAGCGATCCTGTTTTGTGGTGTGTCCGCGGGTATTGTTCCTTGGTTCAAAACGGAATAAATATGCTTATTGTTTGTCGGCAATCGATGGGTCAGTAGGCTTCCCATTGTTGTCAATCCGGAGATTTTTAAGAAATTGCGTCTGTTGTACTTTCTGTTGTCCATCTTTTTCTGTTATCGAATAAATATTCAATTGCGTAGAGGTTTGTATCTGTTTAGAAATGAGCTGATTAATTTTGTTTGACTCATGGAAAGTTAAATTAAGTGATGTTTCGTTCGAATAAAAAACAAAAATACCATAATTTTCAAATAAATATCGGACTTACCATTGTGA
>ENA-UOOK01001597-UOOK01001597.1-fermentation-metagenome-genome-assembly--contig:-NODE-1597-length-29641-cov-21.526972_pt1 | contig 29641 bp, 20 predicted proteins | sample MGYA00245777_ERZ724023 | MGnify/ENA primary metagenome ERZ724023 (study PRJEB28704, sample SAMN03018312) | fermentation metagenome | biome: anthropogenic terrestrial biome; feature: soil...
TACAAAGATATGAATAAACATTGTATTGAGGGGAGAGAACCCCTCAATAATTTAAAACACGTTCTAAAAATCATGAGAATAACCCTGTCCTTCTTGTTTTTTTTCATACTGTTCTCTTCAGCGTCAAACAGTTATTCTCAGGAATTTACCATCAAGTCAAAAACGGCTCGGTAGTTTGACACAATAAATTTTCGATTTTTTTGATAAAAGACCTCCGGAGGTCTTTTTTTTGTCAAATATTTTTTCTATATTTGTAGCATTATATAGCATTGTTACAGATATGAAATTGAATATTGTCAAGTCCAAGAACTGTACTATTCTCTACGCGGCACGTTCTTACAGGAGCGAAAGCGGCAAAAGCACGTCCAAAGTGGTCAAGCGTCTAGGGACCGTTGAAGAACTGCGCGAGAAGTTGAATGGTGAAGACCCGATTGAATGGGCAAGGACTCAAGTTGCCGGGATGACCGCACTTGAAAAAGAAGAGAACAAGCACGTCATTATTGACTGCAACCCCATGGCGCTTATCCCCAAAGGCGAGCAGCGCTCGTACAACGGCGGCTACCTGTTCCTTCAGAAAATATATTACGAACTGGGCCTGGACTACATCTGCAAGAAGATAGCGAAGAAGCACAAGCTGCTGAAGTATGACCTGAACGGCATTCTTTCGATGTTGGTATACACCCGGATACTGTATCCGGGATCCAAGCGGTCCTCGTTGGAAGATGCAAGGAAGTTCCTCGAGCAGCCGGAGTGCGCGCTGGAGCAGGTGTACAGGGCGCTTTCGCTGCTGGCCGGTGAGTTCAACGAGATACAGGCCGGCGTGTACAAACGCAGTCTCAAACTCGGGAAGCGCAATACGCGGGTGGTGTATTATGATCTGACGAACTACTTCTTCGAGTGTGAAGAGGAAAGCGGCTTGCGCCAGTATGGCCACAGCAAGGAGAACCGTCCGCTGCCCATCGTGCAGATGGGGCTGTTCATGGACCGCGACGGCTTCCCGCTGGCAATGTGCGTCGAGCCGGGCAATACGGCGGAGACCACCACCCTGAAGCCGATGGAGCAGATACTGAGGGACAAGTTCGGCCTGTCCAGGCTGGTGGTCTGCACCGATGGAGGCCTTTCAAGCTATGAGAACCGCAAGAATGACAGCGTGGGAGACAGGTCATTCATTACCGTGCAGTCACTGAAGAAGTTGAAAAAGCACCTGCAGGAATGGGCCCTGGACAGCAAGGGTTGGCGTATTGCCGGTTCGCAGGGCAAGGAGGAGTATGACATCAGCATCCTGGACGCAAAGGAGTACCATGAGACTCTCTTTTTCAAGGAACGCTGGGACCCCACGCTGATGTCAACTGGAGAGACGTTGGAGCAGCGCGTCATCGTGACCTTCTCGTTCAAGTATCAGGAGTACCTCCGCCATGTCCGCGAACGTCAGATAGCTCGTGCCAAAGCTTTGCTTGCCAAGGGCTGGGGTGCCACCTCAAAGAAGAAGAGCCCGGGCGATGCCAAGCGCTTCATCAAGGCCGAGCACGTCACCGCGGACGGTGAGCTGGCCCAGATAGAGAACTTCTCGCTCAATCAGGATATGATAGACCAGGAGGCGCGCTTCGACGGCTTCTATGCCCTGTGTACGGACCTCGAAGACCCGGCCCCGGCCATCATCGAACTCAACGGCGGCCGTTGGATCATCGAGAACGGCTTCCGTATCATGAAAACCGATTTCGATGCCCGGCCGGTATACGTGAGAAGGGATGACCGCATCAAGGCCCACTTCCTCACATGCTTCCTGGCACTGCTGGTATACAAGTATCTGGAGAAGAAAGTGAACCGTGGCGGGAAGCACTTCACAACAGATGAGATAGTGGATACGCTCAGGGGGATGGACTTCCTAGGCATACCCGGTGAAGGATATATCCCCACTTACACCAGGACGGACTTGACCAATCATCTCCATGGCAGCGCGGGCTTCAGGACGGATACCCAGATAGTCACCAAACAGAAGATGAGGAGTATCATTGCCCAAACCAGGAAAAGGGAGAAGGATGAGGAGTAGGTAGAATACAGGAGAAGGGGCCTGCCGGCGGCAACGCCGCCGGGCAGGCAACCTCATCCATGGGGCGGAGGCCCCACAGGCCCCCTTCCCCTGTATCCCTCACCGTCCCACACCTGCCATATTGCTACAAAGTCAGAAAAAACAGCAAGGCCACAAATCGCCCCTGAAGCGGCCTGTGGCCTTGATCTATCACCAGTCTGACAAAATCAAAGTGTCAAACACGGGATGACATGTTCACATATGGTTGTTATTTAGGCTTTGCCAGAGAGGTCGTAAAAGATGCTATTCACGATATTTTTATAAAAATCACTACCGACAGTGATAAACTGGACGATATATCCAATATTAAATTTTATCTTTTCAGATCACTGAAGAACAGGCTTCTGGATATCCATAAAAATCAAAGGGAGTATATTGGACTGGAAAATATAGACGAAATTCCTTTCAATATACAAGTGAATGTAGAAGAGCTGATGATCGAACAGGAGGACCAGATGCAGATAAAAACAGGTATTGAACAGATGCTCAATTCTCTTACTGACCGGCAACGCGAAATCATCTATCTCCGCTATGTACAAGGATATGATTACCAACAGATATCCGAATTACTTCATATTTCAGTACACGGTTGCCGTAAATTGGTATCTAAAGCCCTTTTGAACCTCCGTGAAAAATATGCGCTCCTTTTTCTTTCCGGTTATTTCTCCTATTTTCTCGTTACGCTTAAATAAGTACGCTTACAATCGGTCACCTAATGTTAAAATTATAAGATTTTATCAGAAAAAGGGTACAAATAAAATCCGAAGTCGTCTTAATATAAAAGGATACCTTGAAATACCTATATATCCTTTTAGCATACGATAACAAACATTTAAATGAATATTGACTCTATTTATACCAATTATACGGATTTTTTAAAAGATAAAAAATTCATCCAATGGCAATTGATGCCTGATGAAGAATTAAATCTCTATTGGAAAAATTTCATAGATCAACACCCGGAGAAGAAAAAAAATATAGATAAGGCAAGCTCCTACCTCAAAAAAACTGGGATAAATAAAAATGATTTGACTGAAAATGAACGGATAGCCCTCTTTGAAAGAATTCAAAAGTCTGCCCGGCAAGAGAAAAAGACAGCACGACGCAGATTCCTTTGGTACATATCTGCCTCCGCTGCAGCGATTGCGTTAATCGTTATTGGAATTACACTGTTTTCTCCTTCACCGGTACCCATTGACATTCCTGATAAAGAACTTATTATAGGAGAGCTGTTGAATAATGAAGATATTCAACTTATTACAAGTGAAGAAGCTATTATATTTCAAAATGATGTAGAGGTCACGCTCAATGAAGAAGGAACGGCTGAAATTGTACAGGCTAATAATGAGACCAGTAAAGTAAAAATTGCCCGGGATAAGCTTAATTCGCTAATTATCCCTTATGGTAAGCGCTCTACACTCACTCTTGCCGATGGTAGCAGGGTGTGGCTCAATTCCGGATCAGTACTCGAATTTCCGGCACAATTCAGCGGTAAGAAACGGGAAATACGTCTGACATCGGGAGAGATGTATATAGAAGTTGTACATGACAAAGAAAAACCTTTTTTCGTACAAACCGGTAATATAAACGTGAAAGTATACGGAACAAAATTCAATATCTCAAATTATTCCGGTTCAGCGCAATCCGTAATCCTGGTAAAGGGAAGTGTTAGTCTACAATTATCAAACAAGAAGGAACTGTTCTTAACACCGAGCGAGCAAGCTATTTATTCTGAGAGCGGTACAATTGATACACGGAAAGTGGATGTGAATCAATTTATCAGTTGGAAAGACGGTTATCTTTCTTTTGATAAAACCCCTATGACTGAAGTGCTGGAACAAGTCGGCAGATATTATAACCTGTCTTTCAATTTCGAAAATGATGCAAGCCTACAAAAAAGGACTTGTACGGGAAAAATATATTTATCCGATAATCTGGATAACGTAATGACAATTATAGGATTACTATCATCCACGACTTATACGAGAACTGAAAATAAAATTCTTATTACTAATAAACCTTCTTAAATTAATATGCCTATGGATAATAAAAAGTGAGAATTAAAAGCTAACAACAAAAAGAGGTCGAACGATACCGCGAATACCGTTCGACCGGAGATAACTTAATTTTCTTTGTGCAATAATAATTAAATCATACAAATATATGAATAAACATTCTATTGGGAAGAAAAAATATTCCAATAATTACAAACGTATTCTAAGAGTCATGAGAATAACAGTGTTCTTATTTTTCTTCGGCATTATGTTTTCTCATGCCGCTACAAGCTATTCTCAGGAAACAGAACTTTCGCTTCATCTGAAATCGACAACCATCAAAGAGGCTTGTAAAGAGATTGAAAATCAAACCGGGCTCGTATTTGTCTTCGCCGACAACGCTGAGGAAGCTTTGGTGAAAAAGGTCAATATCCGTGCAAACAGCAGGTCTATCAGCAATATCCTAGACGATCTGCTTTCTAATACAGGATTGAAGTATAAAATATTAGACAAACAGGTGGTCGTTTATAAAGAAGAGAAAAAAATGAACACACTGGAAATCCGTGAAATCATTCTGAAAGAAATTGTCCAGCAACTGAAAAGGACAATCACCGGAAAGATCATCGATAAAAACGGGGAGCCCCTTATCGGCGCAAATATCGTGGAAAAAGGGACAACAAACGGTACCGTAACTGATATAGACGGAGTTTTCTCATTATCGATAGCGGAAGGCGCCGTACTTTATATTTCCTATATAGGTTATCTACCGCAGGATATTAACACGGCAGGAAGGAGTACATTCGAAATCGTATTACAGGAAGATACGCAATCATTGGAAGATCTGGTAGTGATCGGTTATGGTACACGCCAGAAAAGAGATCTTACCGGCGCTATCTCTCAAATTGCTTCGGAAGAGATCACCAAACGGGTCGCCTTATCACCGGAATTCGCCATGCAAGGTAAAATGGCCGGCGTATTTGTGAGCAACCCGGGAAGTGACCCCAACGCCCGTCCCACGATACGTATCAGGGGAGTAAGTACATTAGGTTACAACGATCCTTTATATGTTGTCGATGGTATCCCGCTTACAGAGGGCGGAGCCAGTTCTACAGAAGGGAGGATGGGAACACTGAGAGGCACCCTTAACGTATTCAATATGATCAATCCTAACGATATAGAGTCTATTTCAGTATTAAAGGATGCATCGGCTACTGCCATTTACGGGGTACGCGCTTCGAATGGGGTGATCCTTATCACCACCAAGCGGGGAACAAAAGGAAAGGCAAGGGTAAATGCCACTGCCAGCTATGGAATACAAAATATCCACCAGAAATATGATGTGGCGACAATAGATGAATTCGTCACCTGGACGAGAGAGGCATGGGCCAATAATACAACCACTTCACCGAATGCCGACTGGGCAAAGCTATTCGACCCCCAGGATCCCAATTATATGGGCAATAGTAAAGATTATTCTGATGACTGGCGAAGGGCTGCATTAGTAAAAAATGCTGCTATACAAGATTATAACCTAAGCATTACGGGAGGAACCGATATAACCAATTATGCAGTTGGAGCCGGATATTCCTCACAGGATAACGCCATCTGGACAAGTAAAGTAGACAGGTATTCCTTCTTCCTCAACTCTGATCACCAACTAAGTAAGTTCTTCAAAGTAGGGGAGTCATACCGTTTCGTGTATTCTAAAACAGCAGCCAGTACTGGTGCCGGAGAAGGTTTGGATACGATGCTGGATGTACCGTGGCAACCCTTATACGATGCAAATGGCCCTAACGGTCTGGCTGTTCCCGGTCGTACCATCGACGGAAAATTTATTTCACGCGGTTATGGAAACAGAACACGCACGAACTTCTTGGCCAGGGAATATTATACCCGTAGTGAAAGAGGTCTGATGCGTAATATGGGATCATTCTATGCCGAATTTTCACCGCTAGAGGGGCTTCGCTTTAAAGGAACTTTCAGCTTTGACACATATCAGGAGAAGCGGGAGGAGTTGACCAATAAGAATATCGGGATTTTCGAGGCAGACAGGGGAATTCCTTATCCGTACACCGGAGACAATTATGGAATACGAATCAATGGAAACTCCAATATTGTCAAAGAATTTTTGATCGGGTACGCCAATCACTTCGGAAAACATAATGTGGACCTGATATTGAATGCGATGGATCAAAAAATAAATTGGAACTTCACCGATAATAGTATTAATGGCAATGCTTCAGAAATTAATGGTTGGGAGCAACGCCGTATTGATGAAGGATGGCCAGCTGCCAACAAAAGCTCTTTTTACGAACGACGTCCCTCAGGATTACAAGGCTATATGGGTCGTTTAAGCTACAATTTCGATAGTAAGTATTATCTCGATGCTACAGTTCGTCGTGATGGTTCTTCCAAATTCGGACGAGGCTACAAATGGGGAACGTTTCCATCTCTTGCCGGCGTATGGAGGATCTCTTCTGAAAACTTCATGTCGGAGATCAATTGGCTCAACGACCTGAAAATACGCGGTGGATGGGGTAAAACCGGCAATCAGGAAACCAGAGATTACGCCTATCTGTCTGTGGTCAATTATAATCCAAAATATGCTTTAGGAACCGGTGCACTTCCAGGTGACGGAACATTTTCTCCAGGCGCTGTACTGGGCGACTTTCCGGTTATGGATATGGGTTGGGAAACCGTTACTTCCACAAGTTTGGGTATCGATGCCATCCTGTTGAATAACAGGCTATCCCTTACCCTGGAATACTATGACCGACTTACCGACGGTATCCTGCAAACGATCAGGATCCCAAAAGTGATCGGCGCATTAAACAGTCCTGTGGTAAATCTGGCTAAAGTGCAGAATTCAGGATTCGAGATGCAGGCCTCCTATACCGACTATATCGGACCGGTTGGATTTACCGCTACTGCGAATCTGACAACTGTCAAGAACAGAGTTAAAAAACTATATGAAGGATTGGCATACACGACAGGAAATGAAAGAATAGAAGAGGGTTATCCGATTAATTTTATCTATGGGTACAAAACCGCCGGTATTTTCCAAACGGAAGCAGAAGTGGCAGCATGGAAGGAAAAAAATACCGATCCGGGAAAGGACTCCTATAAATCGCCCGGGGATGTCAATTTTGTAGATTTATATGGTCCTCCTACGGATCAAGATCCGGAAAATGCATTAAAACATTACGCTCCCGACGGCCGAATCGATGCCAATGATCAGACCTATCTCGGTAAAACAATTCCGGGCTATTATTACGGAGTAACTTTCGAGTTGACCTATAAAAACTGGGATATGAGTATGCATTTCCGGGGAGTAGGTGATGTACAAAGAGTGAATACACAGGGAAAACAATCCATCTCTGGTGGTGATTATAATTTTGTAACGGCATATCGTGACCGTTGGACGCCAACCAATCCCTCAAATAAAATACCCAGGGCTGTAATTGGTGACCCGTCGGGCAACAACAGGGTATCTGACCGGCATGTAGAAAATGCAAGCTTCCTGCGTTTCCAGAATTGGCAGATCGGCTACAACTTCAGAGGGAATCTTTTACAGAGATTTGGGATCGGCAGTCTACGGACATACATAGGTGGAAGCAATATGTTCGTAATTACACCCTATACAGGTCTTGACCCCGAAAATAATACGACTCCGACCACGTTTACCATAGGGGCAAATCTCAATTTCTAATCACCTAAAAAAATCGAATATGAAGATAAATATATTAAAGATATTAGTTATCAGTTTGATGCTATTGCTTGTATTCCCATTCACGTCGTGCGATGAATCGACAATAGATCTGAATCCGATTGGGGATACCGAGGCTACATTTTATAATAATGAAAGGCAAATGACCATGGCGGTTATGGGTATTTATCAGAAAGTGGGTTTTTTCTACCGTTTCAGGAATAATCAGAATACTTTCCAGCAGTCGGTATGGCTAATTCCCAGTGATGATCTCACGACCCAGGCTTCCCATGCAATGGAATATTTTATCGCTTTAACCGGGCAAACCGGCCAGTTGAATGACTTTTATATGTATTGTTACCAACTTATTGCCCGTTCGAACACATTATTAGAAAAAATTGAAGAAAATGGTGATTTTGCCTATCAATCGGAGCCGGAACTAAAAGCACACCACCGAGGTGAGGCACTGTTTCTTCGTGCATGGGCATATTATCTCCTTTGGAATACTTACGGAACGGCTCCTTTAGTAACAGAGCGCATCACTGATCTTGCAGATGCTTATCCCCCCAATTCAAAGGATACCGAATTGCTGGATCAGGCCATTATCGATCTGCAGGAAGCTAGTAATCTCTTACCGGCAAGTTGGAATGCGGCAAACCGTGGCAGGGTGACTAAAAATTCAGCACATGCTTTATGCGGCAAGATTTTAGTATTCAGAGGAACCGTAAAGAAAGCCAATGCAGACTTTGTTGCGGCAATTAATGAGTTCAATGCTATATCAGGAGTTTCGCTTATGCCCAATTATGGAGATAATTTCGATTATACCAAGGAAGATAATGCCGAATCTCTTTTCGAATATCATGCCAATGAACAGTCGAGTAACAACAATAATGCAGGACTCGACAATGACGGTTTTGCCGTAGTAGGCGACGTTTCGGCATGGTACGGTATGTTTACCCAGAAACCGACATGGATAGGTAATGCCGTCTATTCGGCAACACAGTCGTTAATTGACGCTTACGAACCCGGGGATCCGCGTTGGGATTATACTTTGACACCCGATGCAAAGGGAACAGACCTGATAAATGTTGTAAAATACATCCGGAATGGAATGCCTACCTTCAATAAACAGAACAATGAGCAAAGTAAGAATAATCCGAGAATTCTGCGTTATGCCGACGTACTTTTACTAAAAGCGGAAGCCATCATACGTTCAGGAGGAAATTTAAGTGAAGCCATCGCCATATTAAATCAGATACGGGAACGGGCGCGTAAGTCGGATGTATCCGGCACAGAATCGCCAGTACCGGCCGATCTTGATCTCAATGAAACAGATGCCGCTAAAGTGTTGGAATGGGTTTTTCAGGAAAGGCGAATTGAACTGGCCTGCGAAGAGGGACATCGCTGGTATGATCTGCGCCGCCGCCATATTGCCGGCGAGATAGATCTCAAAAATTGGGATTTTAGCTCGAAGCGTGTTGATTTGAAATTTGAAGATCATCATGTTTATTTCCCGTTACCGGAACAGGAAGTAATTGAAAGCCCCAATTTAAATCAAAATCCCGGTTATTAATTGAATTAAAACGAATAACTTTTTCACGCGAAGCGCACAAAATAGAGAAAGACAAACTTCTGGCAATTTACTCAATCTGTGTGCTTCGCGTGGAAATTTTGTTTGCGTAAAGAATTGGCTTATGAAAACATTTCTTTTCTTCGTGGCATTTCTCTTTTATGTAACTACGGGTATGAAAGGCCAAACTTCGTTTGGAAACGGGGCAGAAGAATATCAGTATCTTTTTGAGAATCTCAAAGACAGGCTTCTGAGTTATCAGTTAGTACAAAAAATCCATATCGGAGGAAAGGAGCGGCAGCAATTTGTTTGGTGGCTGAGGGATAATACCCATGTAGTGAAAGCGATGAAATACTTACATCCCGACATCGCCAGTCTATGGGAGCTCTTTATAGAAAGACAAACAAAAGAGGGTTTTTACTACGACTATTTTATGCCGATTGAACAAGGGCAAAACCACAGGATGAATGTTTTTGACCGGAAATACTGGAATATTTATTCTGATGAAAGAATACAAATGCACCGATTGCCGGTGGAAGCTGATGTGGAATACCTGGCCGTAGAAGGAGCCTGGTATATCTGGCAGGCAACAGGGGATAACGAGTACATGAAGCAGTGGATGGAGAAGCTGGAAGACGGATTATATTACTACATGAGGGATCCGCTCCGATGGTCAAGGAAATACCAGTTGATAAAACGCGGTTACACCCTGGATACTTGGGACTTCATGCAACTCCCTGCCGACCGTAAGGAATTTACCGAGGCTGGTGGGGACGTGGCTGATGCCATCTTTAATATCAACGAGAATACCCCGATGGGGATTATGCATGGCGACAATAGCGGTTTATATGCAGCCTGTATCCAATTAGCAAACATATTCGAATCGATGAAAGATCCCGAAAAGGCAAAGATATGGAAACTTCAGGCCGAGATAATCCGCTTACGGACAAACGAAACATGTTGGAACGGGCAATACTATTCCCATTTCGTAGAAGACGATCCTATGCCGGAATATCTGAAGATGGATCAGACGAACACGCTGAGCCTTTCCAATCCCTATAATATAAATCGCGGACTTCCCACACACGACATGGCGGTTTCAATTATCAAAACCTATCAGTCATTGAAAGAAAAGAACCAGTTAAACAGTTTTGCCGAATGGTTCGGGATTTACCCACTCGTCGAACCCCATTTTGCAGGATATAAACCCGGATCTTATATGAATGGTGGGGTAAACACCATCGTGGCTGGAGAATTGGCTAAAGCTGCATTTATGCATGGCATGGAAAGTTATGGTGTGGACATACTGAACCGTACAATCGATTTGGTTCGAAAACATAACGGAGATCTACCGGTAGCTTATAAACCGAACGGCGATGTCGATAAGGGTATTCCGGATAATTGGGGACAAGCCGCTGTAATGAGTGCCCTGATAGAAGGACTGGCCGGAGTCGTTGATTTAGCCCAGGTGTTTAAAGCGGTCGAACTTTCACCTCGTTGGATGGTAGCAGGAAAGAAAGACGTGAATATTACGGTAGCATATCCCGCGAGCGGAAATCAGGTCAATTATCACTATATTTGGAACGAATCTAACAACTCGATTAAGATGACTGTCTCAGGAAATCCAGATAGCTATCGGGTAAGATTACTGTTACCCTCGGGAAAAATGCCGTCAATAATTACAGTCGATAACACTCCTGTTGAAATTCAATCGGAAGAAATAGAATCAAGCGTATACGTCATTGTGGATGGTATTCCTTCGGGAGAACATGTTATCATTGCCGAGTACAAATAAGTCGATGGTATACGGAGTGTCATAGAAATGCCAAGGAACAATAAATCAAAAATAAAAATAATGACTCATCAGGTTAAACAAATTTCTCTATTTGCCTTACTTTTTTTTACGGCTGCCTTACTGAATGTAGCCGCACAACCAGCTCATTGGATATCCTATCCTTCTGCCAATCAAACGGCATACGGAGTTTACCATTTCCGGAAGAGTTTTAACCTGGATGAAGTACCGGAAAAACTGGTTATCCATGTTTCAGCCGATAACAGGTATAACCTGTTTGTAAATGGTAAACGGGTTTGTTACGGACCGGCCAAAGGCGATCTTAAAACATATAAATACGATATAATTGATATTGCCCCGTTTTTACATACCGGAGAAAACATTCTGGCAGCATTGGTTTATAATGGAGGCGATGACAAACCTCTGGCATTTCTTTCGGTACAAACGGCTTTTATGCTGCGTGCCGAAAACAGCAACTTTAGTGAATTGAATACCGGCAACAACTGGAAAGTATATAAAAATCCGGCATACCAGGTGATTTCTTATCATGAGATGCTATTTAAAGAACGCTGGTTCTATGGGTTTTATGCCTGTGGCGGCGGCGATGAGGTCTTTGCCGATAAATATCCGTGGGGCTGGGAAACAACAGGATTCGACGATAGCGGATGGTTAACGGCAGAACCATTGGTTTTCGATAAACAACCACCCTGGAACCTTGTCCCAAGGAATATCGCATTTATGGACGACCATCTGACCTATCCCGCTAAAATCAGAAAAGTTAACAATGCCAATATCTCCGTGGGTAAATGGGACGGGACAAAAAGTTTTACCGTCCCAGCCAACACCAGTGCCAACATCTTAATCGATTTTGAGGTGCTGACGATGGGTTATCCGGAATTGACTGTGCATGGAGGTACAGGTAGCCGCATTCAGGTAAAATATGCCGAGGCCCTATATGAAGCGGTTCACCTAAAGGGCCACCGTGACTCGGTGAATAATCTGAATATGTTTGGCGTATGGGATATTTTTCATGCAGACGGAGAAGAACGCATATTCCGGCCATTGTGGAAACGCTGTTTCCGTTACGTACAGTTCAATGTGGAAACCAAGAACGAACCGCTGGAAATCGGTTCATATCTTCTTGAATATTCAGGCTATCCCTATCCCGAAATGACAACTTTTGAAAGTGACAATGAAAAGTTGAACAAAATTTTTGAAATGAGCCAGCGTACATTGCGCATGTGTTCAGGAGAAACGTATTATGATACCCCATTTTACGAACAATTGAGTTACGGAGGAGACAACCGGCCCATTGCAGCCATTTCAACGTATAATTCTACCGATGACCGGCTTCTACGTGAAGTTTTACGACTTTACCCACAGTCGGAAAACAAAGAAACCGGCTTATTCAAATCGGCTTATCCTTCCCGTTTCGATTTTGATATGGGAACCTGGTCAATGGCATGGGTACAAACATTACTTGATTATTACCTGATGCGGGGTGACTCGGCTTTTGTCTTGCAATTTACCGATAACATAGAAGGGGTATTGCGGTTCTATGAGCGGCACCTCGACGAACATACCGGATTGATTGGCGTGGTGAAAAATCAAAACTTTATCGACTGGAGCATTACAAAAGGGAGTTTAGTGCGCCGTGATGAAAATGGCGAGTCAAGACAGTCGGCCCTGCTGACCCTATATTACGCCCACACACTCGACTGCGTGTCCAGGCTCTATCATGAAACAGGACGGGCAGCTCATTCGATACATTGGGAAGAACTTTCCGGAAGAATAAAAGCAGCGGTATATACCAACTGCTGGGATGAACAGAAACAGCTTTTCCGGGATTATGCCGACAGGGAGATTTTCTCACAGCATACCAATATTATGGCTATTTTATGTAATTTGGTACCGCCATCCGAACAAACTGAATTGCTGCACCGTATTTTACATTTTGAAGGTTTCGAAGAGATGGTTAGTTCTTACTTCTCCTTTTTTCTATTTAAAGCAATGGAAAAAACCGGAAATGAGCACCTTTATCTCAATAATCTGGATTTCTGGTATAACTTTATCGACCGGGGCCATACAACCTGTGGCGAAACCGGATTTGCTTCACATGACCGTTCCGATTGCCATGCCTGGAGCGCCCACCCGGCCTACTACCTGTTAAGTTCGGTGTGCGGGATAAAACCTGCTGATATCGGATTTAAAACAGTAAAGATTGAACCGCACTTGGGTAAACTCAAAAAATTGAAAGCCGATATGCCCCACCCTGCCGGCCGTATTAAAGTGGAGTACCTCCTCACTAAAAAGGGATTGCAAACCCGCATTGTCTTACCTCAGGGTATGTCGGGCTCATTCAGGTTTAAAGGAGTAGAAAAAAATTTGACTGAAGGGGAGAACAGGTTTGTTTTGTAATACAAAAATTAAAATAAAATGAATTATAAAAACAGTGTCCCGCTTTTATGGAGCGTTACAGGTTTTTATCTTGTCTCGGGTTGTACTACTGGCAATCCGGAAAAAGAACAGACAGATAATCCCAACATTCTGATACTGATTGCCGAAGATATCAGCCCGGCGTTGGGTTGCTATGGCTATGAATATTCCACTACTCCCAACATCAACAGGTTGGCAAAAAACGGGATAGTGTATGATCAAGCATTTTCCACGGCACCCATCAGCGCTCCTTCCCGTTCAGCGCTGGTCAGCGGATTATATGCCACATCACTCGGAACACAACATCTGCGGAGTGAGGTTCCTTTCCCAGATAAATTGAGAACAGTACCCGAGCTACTTCGGGAAAGCGGATACTTCACTTCCAACCGGGACAAAACCGATTATAACTTCGATCCGGAAGGAAGGTGGGAACACTGGTCGTCAGAAATCACTCCCTGGCGTCATCGGGCAGAAAGACAACCTTTTTACAGTTTTATAAATATCGGACCTTCTCATGAAGGAAGTGTCAATATTTTACAGAACTATCAAAATTATACAAAAAATCTTCCTGAAGAGCTGTTACATGATCCTGCTCTTGTACCGCTCCCGCCCTATTATCCCGACAGCCCGGAAAACCGGCAGATATGGGCACGTTATTTTGACATATTGACGGTATTGGATCAAAATGTAGGGATGGTACTCGACTCTCTTGACGCCGACGGATTGATGGAGGAAACCATTGTGTTTTTTATTGCGGATCATGGTTTTGGTATGCCACGGTACAAACGCTGGTTATATAAAACAGGGTTGCATGTTCCTTTGGTAGTACATGTTCCGGAAAAATACAAACATCTGGTACCCGATTTCTCTAAAGGTAGCCATAACCCACAGATGGTTAGTCTTATCGACTTACCGGCCACTCTATTGAATCTTGCCGGTACAACCATTCCCGAATATTTTGAAGGAACTCCCTTCATGGGTATCAATACACAAGAGAGGGAATATGCATTCGGCGCCCGTGACCGGGCTGATGACATGTTCGAAATGTCACGTTCGGTAACGGACGGGCGCTATTTTTACGTTCGCCACTATATGCCTCATCTTCCTTATATTCAACCAGGATTTATCTTTTCTAATGAAAAAGAGTCTTTCCGTGAACTTCGCCGTTTACATTTGAAGGGAAAGACAAATGCTGAACAGGAAAAGCTTTGGAACAAAAAACCGGTAGAAGAATTGTATGACTGGCAAAACGACCCGTACGAATTAAACAATCTGGCAGACGATCCGGCATACGCGGGTATCAAAACCGGATCGAAAAACCAACTGCACAACTGGATGATCCAAACCCATGATTTAGGGTTACTTCCAGAAGCCGAATATATGATCCGATCCGAAGGATCGTCTCCATATGAATATGCACGGGAAAACGATAATTTCAGGGTGGAAAATATACTGGAAGTGGCTGAAATGGTAGGGATTTCAGGTGAACAGGAACTACTGGCAAAACTAAAAGATCAGGACAATGCCGTCCGTTACTGGGCGATTATAGGCCTGATGCAATTAGAGCAACTGAGTAGTGAGACCACGAAAGCATTAACTCAATTACTTGGTGATCCTTCTCCTTCGGTACAAATTGCAGCGGCCGAACTCCTTTGCTACCCGGGCTCAACAGCCGATACCAAAAGTGCAGTTGAAACCCTGGAAAGGAATTTATCGGACGAACGGCCATGGGTTGCCTTGCAGGCTGCACGAACAGTTTTACTTGCAGGAGAAAAGGCACGCCCTATTATTCCGGCAATGTATAGAAAACTGGATACATTATACGGGAGCTCTGACTCTCCAAGGAAATTCAAAGATTTCAATTACGCTTCCTTTACTGGTTGGGCACTCGAATGGGCTTTGCAGGAACTGGGAGAAAATATGAAAGTGAATTAATAAATATCGAAAATCGGCATTCATTTATGAGAACTATTTTCAAGATTACACCGCTTATTTTCCTTACGCCATTGTCCTGCCAGCAAAAGCAACCGCAGGAACAGGAACTGCCCAATATCCTCTGGTTGACCTCGGAAGACAATAGTCCTTTCCTGGGATATTACGGCGACACCCTTGCCACCACACCACACCTGGACAAACTGGCCTCGGATGGGTTTCTATACACACATGCCTATGCAAATGCCCCGGTGAGCGCTCCTTCGAGGAATACCATCATTACAGGGGTATATGCCAACTCGGCAGGGAATGAGAATATGCGCAGTACCTATGCGAAAAGTGACCAGGTAAGATTTTATCCGCAATTTTTAAGGGAACTGGGATATTATTGTACCAACAATAAAAAGGAAGATTACAATATCGACGGGGGACAGCTCTCCGGGATATGGGATGAGTCGTCTGACCAGGCCCATTACAAGAACCGGAAACCGGGACAACCGTTCTTTGCCATATTCAACACGACCCTCTCCCATGAACATGTGATACACGAGTCAATACCTGACAATGCACTAAGACACGATCCGAAAAAAATGTCCATCCCTCCCTACCATCCCCGTACTCCCGAGATGGAACATGATTGGGCGCAGTATTATGACTATATCGAACGGATGGATGCCTGGGTTGGTGAACAACTTAAGGAACTGGAAGAGAATGGTCTGCTGGAAAATACAATCGTATTTTATTATGCAGATCATGGCGGCATCCTGGGCAGGAGCAAGCGTTACATTTACGAGTCGGGGACACGCATTCCCCTTATCGTCCGTATTCCCGATAAATACAAGCATTTATTTCCCAATATGGGAAAAGGAACAAAAGTAGACAGGTTAATCAGCCTCGTTGATTTAGCGCCGACCCTGTTGAGTATTGCAGGTATACCCAAACCGGCATATATGCAGGGAAACGCTTTTCTGGGGCACGACAAGACAGAAGATCCGGAATACGTATACATGTTCAGGGGAAGGATGGATGAAAGGTACGACCTGTCGAGGGCGGTACGTGATAAGAAATACAGATACATCCGCAACTATATGCCCCACAGGATCTATGGACAGCATATAGCATACCTTTGGGAAGCACCTTCGGTTGGATCATGGGAACAGGCATACTTGAACGGTAAATGCAATGAGGTGCAAAGCAGGTTCTGGCAATCCAAACCGGCAGAAGAGTTGTACGATACAGAAAACGATCCGTGGGAAGTGGTGAACCTGGCCGGTAAATCGGAATACAAGGAGGTGCTCGAACGTATGCGCACAGCCAATAGGGAGTGGTTATTGGAAATCAGGGATGCCGGCTTCATTCCTGAAGCAGACCGCTCGATAAGGGTAAAAGACAGGGCTATTTATGACTATATGAGGGAGGAGAATATTCCCCTCGAAGATATATTCCATGCCGCGGAGGTAGCAAGTGAAGGCAATCCGGAAAATTTGCCATTACTGGTCAGTTTTTTAGAGAGTGACGACAGTGCCATCCGTTACTGGGGAGCCACGGGGCTCTTAATTTTAGGTGAAAATGCCCGATCTGCTGTTCCGGCTTTGGAAAAAGCGTCTGCTGATAACTTTCCGAATGTGGCGACCGTGGCAGCGGAAGCGTTGTATTCCCTGGGGAAAAAGGAGTTGGCTGAACAGGTTCTTCTGGACAAACTGAAGAATGACGATCATACCTGTACATTTGCATTGAACTCGATTGACGCATTGGGCATTGAGAGCAAAGTGGTAAAAGACAAAGTTACAGGGATCACTGAAGAATATAAACAGCAGTATAACCTGAGCGCGGCTGGCTGGTTACTGAAAAAGTGGGAGGAATAGATTTGAAATATCATCACAGCCCAACCGGAGACAAGTCCACTATAATTTATAATGAAACCAACTAAAATGAACATCTCAAATTACATCGGAATCGGATGTTGTTTTGCCCTGGCCAGTTCCTGTCAGGACAGTGCAATCCCTGAAAAGCCCAATATTATCTATATCCTTGCCGATGACCTTGGTTACGGCGATTTAGGATGTTACGGGCAGACAAAAATACAGACTCCTCATATCGACCAGCTGGCCGGGGAAGGAATACGCTTCACCCAGCACTATGCGGGATGTACCGTCAGCGCGCCGTCACGGTCTTCACTGGTCACGGGATTACATACCGGGCATACGCCCATACGCGGTAACAAGGAAAATCATCCTGAAGGGCAATATCCGCAACCCGGAGATACCTACACCATAGGTAAAATGCTTCAGGAAGGTGGGTACACAACCGGTTGTTTCGGGAAGTGGGGGTTAGGATATCCCGGATCGGAAGGAGCTCCGGAAAACCAGGGATTTGATACTTTCTTCGGGTATAACTGTCAGACCCTGGCACATAATTATTATCCATATTATTTGTGGCATAACCGTGATACAGTCTGGCTTAAGGGAAATGAAGGCACAGCCATGAATGATTACGCGCCGGATATTATCCAGCAACAGGCGCTTGAATTCATCAGGAATAACAGCGAAAAACCGTTTTTTGCGTTCCTCACCTATGTCTTGCCCCATGCTGAATTAATTTCACCCCAAGATAGCATCCTGGAAATGTATAGCGGCAAATTTGAAGAGACTCCTTATATCGGGGTTGACGCCGGACATCCCGGATACAGAAAAGGCGGGTATGGCAGTTCGATGCAACCACGGGCCGATTTTGCTTCCATGATAACCCGGCTCGACGCGTATGTCGGTGAAATCATGGCCTTATTGGAAGAGCTCGGGCTGGATAAAAATACCATCGTCATATTCACCAGTGACAACGGCCCGCATATAGAAGGGGGCGCCGACCCGGATTTTTTCAACAGCAGCGGCCCTTTGCGCGGAACGAAACGTGATTTGTATGAAGGTGGCATAAGAGTACCATTCATAGCCCGGTATCCTGCAAAGATCAATCCCGGATCAGTCAGCGACCATATCTCCGCCTTTTGGGACACCATGGCAACTTTTGCAGAGTTAACCGGTACCAAAGCAGTGGAAAATACCGATGGAATATCTTTTCTGCCGGCACTTACCGGGAAAGGCGAACAAAAACAACACGATTTTCTGTATTGGGAATTTCATGAACAGGGTGGTAAAAAGGCTGTCAGAAAAGGAAACTGGAAAGGAATCAAACTGAATGCCAGTAAACCGGAAGAATCTTTGTTCGAATTATACGACCTGTCAAACGACCTGCATGAGGATAACAATATCGCCGACCAACATCCGGAGATAGTGGTGGAATTGAACCGTATCATGGAGGAAAGCCATTCTCCTTCCCATATCTGGAATTTCGGAATGGGAGCTGCGAAATAATATTTACACCCATCCTAACTTATCACCTATGAAAACATTTAATTTAAATTATAGACTTTTATTTATCAGCATATTAGTATTCTCTGTCGGACATCTTTTTTCCCAGGAAAACGATGTGGATCCCAAAGAGCACGCCAAACATATCAGGGAACAGATTCACATGATGACATTCTCTCCGGCAAAACATGATGATAAAGGACGATTACTGCCCAAACAGTCCTACGAAGAAACGATAAACCGTGCCATGTCGTTTATTTTTAATGATCTTGACCAGTGGTTTAAGGGAGACCCTAATACCCTTTATGAGGAAGATGGACAAAAGAGAGAAGTCTATTTTTATTATGCCAACCTGGCCATGGATGGGCAAACATTCAGAGGTGCTCCCGATAATTATGTCTCCTACCCGGCATTTCACCATGCATCTTTTATCAATACATTTATCAATTGGTATAAATACAGTGGAAACAAAGATGCTTTGGTACAAGCCATTGACCTGGCAGACTGGAATATAAAGAATGCCACGCCAACTCATTATCCCTATGGAGGAATGCCATACAGTACATTCAACAAGGGTAAACCGGGCGGATTCAGGGATGGGGAAGCTATTATGCCCGACAAAGCGGCTATTATGGCTTTGGCATACCTGAGTGTATATGAGGAGACAAAAGAAAACAAGTATCTCGATGCCGCCTTGACTGTGGCGAAAAATTTAGCCGGAAATCAGTTGCCTGAAGGGAACTGGCCTTTCAGGGTAGATCCTCTCACCAAGGAAGTAAAAGAAGGTTACACAAGTAGTGTTATTTATCAGATAGAACTATTTGATGAAATAATGAAACTTACAGGCAAAGAAACTTTTAAGGAGAATAAAGAAAAAGCCCTTGACTGGCTGTTAAACAATCCCGTGAAAACAGCGGTCTGGACAGGATTTTATGAAGATATCCTACCGGGAGAGAACAGAACCAATCACGATTGTATCGCATCAGCAAGGTATTTACTCAAGCATAGGGAAGAGAATCCGGAATACCTGCAATTGGCGCTTAATTTAAATGCTTATATCACCGATACGATCATATCAAAAGGACAAACTTTTGTCAATGTAAACCACCAATATGCTCCTGCAGAAGGTATAAGGGAGCAAAAAAGATGCTTTGTAACCATGGGGGTGCACAGCGCACATTGGGCTTTACTGATGGCAGACCTCTATTTTGCCACCGGCAATGAGTCCTATAAAGAACGTGCTGTACAGACCATGAACTTCGTGACCTATCATCTTCAACCGGATGGAAAAATACTGGTAGGTGTCGATCACAAACACGAAAGCGGAGGTTGGGCTTTTAACCAGTTCTGGTTTAGCTGCCATATGCAGCCTATTCGTTACCTGATGGACTTCCTGAAGCTCTTTCTCGAATATGCACAATAATGTGAATTTTAGATCGTCTATTTAGAGACTATTAATATACTACGTATGCGGATTGTTTATTTTTGTTTTTTGTGGATATTCACTTCTTTCTCTCTGTTATCGGCAAAAGAATATTTCTTTTCTGAAGGTGTTTACTCCGTACGCTTGTCAAACGATACATTGACTATTGAAAATGATGTGAAAAATCGTGGTGTGGATTCCAGTCGGTGAAAGGAAACGAGGGTATATACCCATTTTCAGGGAAGAGAATAATTGCGAGAAACAGGATATAATGTGTTTCTTTGATGCAGGTGATACCGTTCAATTTACGCGGGTATTGGGTGATGGAAAGGATTTTGATGTATACACATTGTATCACTACAAAAACAGACTAAATAACTGTACTCCATTACATTTTTGAGAATAAAATTAAATAAAAAATAATAAGATGAAAAGACGTGATTTTATTAAAACAATGAGTGTTGCCTCGGCATTTACTCTTCCGGGATTCAGCAACCGTTTGGTATCCTCTCCCTATTCATTACCCGATACCAATAACAACGATCAATCTCTTCCTCTTTGGAAAGGATTTAATCTGCTCAATAAGTTTAAGCCGGATACCCAGGCCGCTTTTGACGAAAAAGATTTTGAGTTGATTGCCGATTGGGGGTTCAACTTTGTCCGTATCCCCTTATCATACTGGTGCTGGAGCAGCGAAGAGGACTGGTATAGCGTAGATGAGAAGGTCTTGAAAGAGATTGATGGAGCGGTCGATCTCGCACATCAATATAACTTGCATATCAACCTCAATTTTCATCGTGTCCCGGGTTATTGCATCAACAATCCACAACCTCTGCCTACCAATATCTTTGAAGATGAAGAACCGTTAAAAGCCTGCCAGTTCCATTGGAAACTGTTTGCGGAACGCTATAGAGGAATTCCAAGTTCACAACTGAGTTTTAACCTGATCAACGAAGCTCCGTCCGTTGAAGATGAAAAATATGACCGCGTAGCGCGCCGCCTGATCTCAACGATCAGGGAAGCTGACCCCGGCCGTCTGATCATTGTAGATGGCAAAGATGTCGGGCGCACCCCACTAATGACGGTCACAGACATCCCCAATATTATCCAGAGCGGCAGGGGATACGATCCGATGCTTATTTCCCACTTCAGGGCGACGTGGCCCGGCGTAAAGGTATTGATGGATTTTCCCGAAGAGGAATTATCCTGGCCATTAAAAGTGAACGGAAAAGTAACCGACAAGCAATCGGTCTATCAGGCCTGTGTCGCCCCCTGGAAATCCTGGGTGAAACAGGGAGGAAAAGTCCATATTGGTGAAATGGGCTGTTATAACAAAACTCCGCACAAAATTGCCATGGCCTGGCTGGAGGATGTGTTTTCCGTATTCAGGGAACAAAACTGGGGCTGGTCGTTATGGAACCTGCACGGTGACTTCGGTGTATTAGACAGCCGGAGAAAAGACGTTAAGTATGAAAACTATAAAGGATTCCTGCTTGACAGAGAAATGCTCGAACTACTGAAACGAAGCTGAAAAGCGACCGCTAAAACAGAAGAATTATAGAAACGAAGTCCAATTATTCAGAACAATATAATCATGAAGTTTCATATCACAACTATTCTTATTTTTATTTTCTTATCCAACATTTTCGCACAAAAAAATAAGGATTACGATGTGGTCATATACGGTGGTACTTCCGCGGGCATCGCCTCGGCAATCCAAACCTCCCGGATAGGAAAATCCGTAGTGATCATCGAACCGACAAACCGTCTCGGGGGCCTGACCACAGGTGGGCTGGGACAAACCGACATCGGCAATAAGCATATCGTAGGCGGCATCTCAAGAGAATTTTACCAACACATCCGCCGGTATTACGACAATCCGGAAAACTGGAAATGGCAGAGACAAGAGGACTATTCCGATTCGGGACAAACAAAGACAGACAAAGGGGAAGAAGCCATGTGGACATTCGAGCCTTCGGCGGCTTTAACCGTTTACGAACAGATGCTCATCCCTGAAAAAATAGATATCGTATATGGGGAACGTCTGAATAGGGAAAGCGGTGTCACCCTGGAAGACAAACGAATCATCTCCATTGAAATGGAAAGCGGCTCCAAATACACAGGGAAAATGTTTATCGATGCTACCTATGAGGGCGACCTGATGGCTGCGGCAGGGGTAAGTTACCATGTGGGGAGGGAGCCGAACAGCCAGTATGGGGAAACACTGAACGGAGTGCAAGCCAACAGGTTCCATCCAACATTAAAAAGAAGAATCTCCAACAACGGGATCAACCATAATTTTGTAGACAGGGTAGATCCCTATATCGTGAAAGGCGACCCTTCCAGCGGCTTACTCCCCTACATCATTGAAGGAGGCCCGGGTGTGGAAGGAGATGGCGATAAGGGTCTACAGGCCTACTGTTTCCGTATGACGCTTACCGACCATCCTGAAAACCGGATCCCTTTCAGGAAACCGGATAATTACAATGACCTCAATTATGAATTGCTTTTCAGGAACTATGAAGCAGGCGAGACGAGCATCCCCTGGATCAATTCGTCTATGCCAAATCGTAAAACCGATACAAATAACAGAAGAGGTTTCTCCACTGATTTCATCGGGCAAAATCATGCTTACCCCGAAGCAAGCTACGAAGAGCGGGAAAGAATAATACAGGCGCATCGCGATTACCAGCAGGGGCTTATGTGGAGCCTTGCCTATCATCCACGTATTCCACAAAAGATAAGGGATGAGGTATCAAGATGGGGAACGTGCAAGGATGAGTATGAAGAAGGAAGCAACGGATGGCAGCAACAACTCTATATCCGTGAAGCCCGACGGATGATCAGTGACTATGTGATGACTCAGAAAAACTGTGAAAGGATTGAAATTGCAGATGATCCCGTAGGGATGGGAGCGTATGGTATGGATTCGCATCATGTGCAACGGTACGTGGATGCAAACGGGTTTGTGCAAAATGAAGGAAACGTGGAATCGGGAACACTGCCTCCCTACCCTATCAGTTTTCGCTCCATTGTTCCTAAAAAAGAAGAATGCAGCAACTTGTTGGTGCCGGTATGTATCAGTTCCAGCCATATCGCCTTCGGATCCATCCGCATGGAACCGGTTTTTATGATCCTGGGACAATCGGCGGCAACAGCAGCCTGCCAGGCTATCGATGCAAAGAAAGCCATACAGGAGATTGATTATTCAAAATTACGCCAACAATTACTGAAAGACAGGCAAATACTGGAAGTGAATATCGACAAATGACCCAATAAGACCGGTAATTATTGCTCCGGGAATGCTTCAGGGTCCGGTTTATCTTGGTGAATTATTTAGGAAAATCATGAATTATGACGACGGCATGTATGCCGGACAGTTTATCGGCGGGATGTATTCTGCCGCCTATTTCGAAAACGATATAGAGACAATTATCAATAAAGGATTGGCCTGTATCCCGGATAGTTCGCTTTACGCCACCTACATAAGGGATGAGATAAGGTATCTTTACGGTGAACCGGGCAAAGATGCCGTTATCGCCCGCAGGAAAGGTGATAAGTGGTATATTGCAGGCATTAACGGTGAAAAAACCAATAAGGAATTCAGCATCGATTTATCCTTTTTGCCAGAAAATTTAGTGATAGAGCTGATCACAGACGGCGATGACAATGGGTTTAAAAGAGAAGGACTGAAGGCCGGCAAACCGGTAACGATACCTATGGCGGCTTTATAGTAACAGCAAGATAAAAATTCAACAAAAATAAATATAAAAAATGATTGGCTTTTCCCTCGGCTTTCATTACATTTGTAAAATGTTGTCTGATAAGATCTTTAACTCTGTCAGGACAAGATAAAATATATAATAGGTATTCTAAACATGAAATTATTAAATGAGTATAAAACTCCTTACACACAATACAAACAAAAAGTAATCGGCTGGTTATGTCTGTCCTTTTCCCTTTTCTTTTTCAGTAATTGTCAGAATACAGACAAAGAGGAAGGATTCATATCTATTTTCGACGGAAAAACTTTTTCCGGCTGGAAAGGGGACAGTACCTATTGGCGTATAGAAAATGGGAATTTGGTCGGTATTGTGACCCCGGAAACTCTCCTGGAACGCAATTCTTTTATCATCTGGCAGGAGGAAACTCCGGAAGATTTTGAATTAAAACTGGAATACCGGATTACGAAAGAGGGAAACAGTGGCATAAACTATCGGAGTGAAGAAATAGATACCATTCCATTCGCCTTAAGAGGTTACCAATTCGATCTGGATGGACAGAATCATTATACAGGACAGAATTACGAAGAGAGAGGACGAACAACATTGGCTTATCGCGGACAGAGCGTACTGCTCGAACCGTTGCCCGACTCACTTGCGGTTATACCGAAAACCACTTTCATAAAAAATAATGCATGGACAAAGTCTGTTGTAACAGATTCTGTTGGTGATCTGGCAGAATTAGATTACTCTATAAAAGAGAATGATTGGAATAGTTGTCATCTCGTTGTTCATGGGAATAAGATGCAACATTATGTAAATGACGTTTTAATGAGTGAAGTAATCGATAACGATGTGCAAAACAGAAGAACTATTGGTAGTATTGGTGTTCAGGTGCATGTAGGTCCTCCCATGAAGGTGGAATTCAGGAATATCCGGCTGAAAATCTTATAAAACAGATAAAATTTGTCTTCGTTTTAATTGCCATACAACCTTAGTGGTAAAACTCAACACCCACCCACTAAAGTAGGTGGGTTATACTTCGGCTAAAGCCGACTAAAGAATAAGCGGCTAAAGCCGGCGGTTTTAACCGCAACATTTAGAAATAAATATTGTAGTATGAAAACATATATCGGACTAATAGCATGGCTGGTTACAATATGCGTATGTGCCCAGCAAAACGCGAATTATGATGAGTCGAAAGTTCCTGCATATGTCCTTCCCGACCTATTGCAGGCCAATAATGGAGAGATGGTTGCCAGTACGGAGCAATGGGAAAAGAAGAGAAAGCCGGAACTGATGGAGTTATTTGCCTCTCAGATGTACGGCCGTACCCCTGAAGGGAATATCGATGTTACCTACGAAATAGTGACGGAAGACCCTAATGCCATGGGCGGGAAAGCGACCTCCCAGCAGGTAAAGTTTATTTTTTCGAACGGAAAGAAAAAAATCGAAGCTCTTTTATTGATGTACATACCTAATAAGCCAGCGGGTAAAGTCCCTGTTTTTGTAGGGTATAATTTCAGAGGGAATCATAGCACTACGTTAGATACAACGGTACTTTATTCTCCCGTTTTCCATTTGGTAAAAGAACCGGGGCATCCCGACTGGGAAAGGGGGACTCAAACAAGCCGGTGGAGCTACGATAAAATTATCGACCGGGGATATGCCGTGGCAACGATGTGCTATCACGATATTTTTCCCGATAAACCGGAACTAAGAGACCACAGTATCGTCTCTCTTTTCCCGGATTATGATCCTGAAATTATAGCTCCTGATGAATGGCAGGCCATCGGTGCCTGGGCCTGGGGATCAAGCCGGATCGTCGATTTTCTGGAAACCCAGGAGAGGATAGATAGTGACAAGATTGCCATCATGGGCCATTCCCGACAAGGAAAGGCTGCACTCTGGGCCGGCGCCCAGGATGAGCGTTTTCGCATTGTGATATCCAATGATTCCGGTTGTGGAGGCGCCGCACTTTTCCGAAGGAAATTCGGAGAAACCATCGACGTTATCAACAAAAATTTCCCCCATTGGTTCTGTAAGAATTTTCGTCAATACAATAACCGGGAAGAAGCATTGCCGGTAGACCAACATCAGCTTATTGCCTTAATAGCACCCCGAAAAGTGTATGTAGCGAGTGCTGAAGAAGATCTTTGGGCAGATCCTCGAGGTGAATTCTTATCCGCTTACCTCGCAGGCCCGGTGTATCATTTATACGGATTGAAAACCATCGACTCTGACAAAATGCCCGAGCTGCATAAACCGATCATGGGAGACATAGGCTACCATATAAGAGCCGGAATTCATGACGTGACTGAATACGACTGGGAACGTTATTTGGATTTTGCTGATATACATTTCGAATATTAATTTATTTTTGATTAACTTCGCTGCTGTAATCATTTCCGAAATTTCAGCAGTAAAATGCAACTTATTTCACCAATTATTCTATTGATCTTATTATCTGGCTGTAAAGGCACAGATACAGCAAAAAAACAACTTACAGGTTATGTAAACCCTTTCTTAGGCACAGCCACGCTGTGGGAGCCGGAGGATCTGGGATATGTAAGGACCTGGGAAGTGCGAACGTGGGGTGCCGAAGTCTTTCCCGGAAGCTCACTGCCCAACGCTATGGTGCAATTGAGCCCTGTCACTCAATTCCGGAGTGGAGCGGGTTATCAATATGAAGACACGGTGATCTATGGTTTTTCGCATACCAATAAAGGGCATTGGAACCTGCTGCATATTCCCCTGCTGCCGGTTACCGGAGAGATCACACCCGGGAATTATGCCTCTGCTTTCAGGCATGATAACGAGTCCGCTCACCCTGGCTACTACCAGGTATTCCTCGACACATACGGTATCGATGCAGAATTGACCTCCACGCTGCGTTGCGGATTTCACAGGTATACCTACCCCCAGGGAGCAGACAAAAAGCTGGTGGCCGATATGACCCGTTCCAATAATCGGGTAAAGGACTGGGGCATCCAAAAAGTAGATGAATATACCTTTTCCGGTTTTCAGGATGCCGAAGGAAAAATGTTTTTTTATGCGGTATCAAACTATCCGGTAGAGGAAATCCGGCAGGTGAAAGACGATCAGCATGAAGTCTCCCTGGTTAATTTCGGAGAAAACAGTCAAAACGAACCGTTGGAACTCAAAATAGGATTCTCCTTCGTCAGTATCGAAAACGCAAAGACGAATTTAGAAACAGAGATGCTGCACAAGAGTTTCAATCAGGTACGTGAAGAAGCCGATAAAGAGTGGAACGGTTTACTCTCCAAGATACAAGTATCGGGTGGTACCGAACGCGAGAAAGGTATCTTCTACTCTACCCTCTACCGCTCATTCCTCTGGCCCGCACTTCGCAGCGATGTGAACGGTGATTACACGGATGAGAGAGGGGAGGTAGTCAATGAGGGATTCCGTTATTATACCAATCCCTCGTTCTGGGACGATTATCGTAACAAGCTGGTATTGCTGGTCATGTTATCACCTGATGTGGCCGCAGATATCATCAAATCGATCACCGACAAAGGGGAGAAAAGAGGCGGATATATGCCTACCTTCTTTCACGGCGACCATGCCTCGGTATTCGTAGCGGGAAGCTACCTGCGCGGCATTACCGACTTCGACCTGGAGCGCGCCTATAAGCTGCTGTTGAAGAATGCCACCGTACCTGGCCGTGGTGGCAGGCCCTATCTGGATGAATATCTCGACCGGGGTTGGATCGCAGAGAAAGATACTACTAACGTTCCTACATGGGATGAATACAAGGCGGCAGTCACCAAGACAATGGAATATGCGTATGATGATTACGCAACGGCTTTGATCGCCAAAGAGCTGGGCGACGAAGAGAATTACTCATTGCTGATGGAACACTCCAACAATTACAAGAACCTGTTCGATCCCTCCACCGGCTTTTGGCGCGGAAAGATAGACAATGGGAACTGGATCGAGGACTTCGATCCCTACTACCCCTATTTCGCCTATATGTACCGGGAAGCAAATGCCTGGCAGTCGCTTTTCTTCGCTCCGCACGATCCGGAAGGGATGATCGCATTGTACCCGTCCCACCAGGCGGTAGAACAGAAGCTCGACTCACTTTTCACCGAACCATGGAGGGGGTATGAAGCGCATAACATGACCGGATTTATGGGGAATTATTGCCATGGCAACCAGCCTTCACACTCCATACCCTACACTTATTACTTTATCGACAGGCAGGAGAAAGCCCAATGCGTGCTCGACAGCATTATGGATCGCTTCTACGATATGGGAGCCGAGAAACTGGCCTACTCAGGTATGGACGATGCGGGCGAAATGTCGGCATGGTACGTGTTCAATGCCATCGGACTCTACACCTATTCACCGGCCGATCCGGAATATCTCGTCTCTGTCCCTCTGTTCGACGAAGTAAAGTTCTCTTTGGGGGAGGGTAAGCAATTTACCATCAGAAAGGAAGGTAGCGGAAAGAAGATACGGCAGATCAGATACGGCAACGAAACCGTAGAAGGATGGTTTATTCAACACGACCAACTGGCACAGGGCAAAGAACTGATAATAACTACTGAATAGTAAAATAATGGGTCGCTAACCAGTGCTTGTACATCGGATCCAAAAACTGATACAACCCTGCATTTCATCAAGATATCCAACTCAATAAGACGCTTTTTGAGTTGAATGACATTATACTATGCATCAATGAAATACAATTCGGTGCAGGTAGGGGAAATAGATAAACGATCAGCCTTGAGCAACCGTACCTCGTTTTTTACTGGTTTTACCGATAAAAAGTTTGATTGTTTCGGAGTAAGGTTAAGCTATCCGCTATGGAATTTTATGGAAAAGCCACTTAAATAAGCATCTTCCTTATTTAATAAGGAGGCCTGTATAAACAACAAATTATTTGCTGTTAATTTCTCTTATAAATTTTTGATTCGTAAATAAAAAAATAACTTTGCATTGATTATCAAATTAAAATTCAGAGCTATGAGTAAGGACATTTTATATATAGAGAAGGCAAAATTAATAGAATCCATTGTAGATATTGACGATGTAGATATTATTAAAAAAGTCCGTTCATTTTTGAAAAAATCCGTTTCTCCTTCTCGCCGTCCCGCAGTTATGACTGTTGAAGAACTTCAAAAAGAAGTTGCAGCAGCAACAGAGGATGTACTAAAAGGTAATGGCATAAAACATGATGATCTTATTAAAGAAATGAGAACATGGAAGTAGTTTGGTCTAAAAAAGCCGTGTCGAGGATTAAAGAAATTTGGGATTATTACAAAACGAAAAGCAAAAAGGCACGTTCTCTAAATTAAAAAATTATCGGAAATAACCCGGACATTACCCCTTTACCAGGAGAGTGAACCAAAGCCGTCGAGTTCGGGGCAAAGGCCAACCTGATACAAGTCGACGGTCTCAACTTCATAGAACACATCTCGTTCAAACCCTAAAAAAATTAAAAGAGAACCGGAAAACGGGAAAAAGTCTCTACTTTATCCGTTCTCCGGCTCTATATTTTACCTATTTAGTCAGCCCTTAAAAAGTGTTCAATCGTCTATGATACAGTAAAATAATAGATATTTTCCTTGGTTATATCTGCA
>ENA-UOOK01001598-UOOK01001598.1-fermentation-metagenome-genome-assembly--contig:-NODE-1598-length-29639-cov-5.254867_pt1 | contig 29639 bp, 26 predicted proteins | sample MGYA00245777_ERZ724023 | MGnify/ENA primary metagenome ERZ724023 (study PRJEB28704, sample SAMN03018312) | fermentation metagenome | biome: anthropogenic terrestrial biome; feature: soil; material...
TTCCACTTGTCTTTTCCGCACATTAAAGCAATTTTGATACCTTTTTTATCATCGATACAACTTTTAATGATATTTTGCTGCTCAACTGTAAAGTTAAAGAACCAACTATCATAATCTTTATCCGCAGTATCCGGACGTGGATGTGAAGCATATGACATTACTAAAATAAAATCTGGCTCTCTATCAACTGCAAATTCATATATTCTTCCGTTTTTGTTATTAGAACTGATTAAGCTTGGAGTATAATGTGTCTTTGCACCTCTTAGAAAGACAGAAAGAACAGCGCCAAAATAAAAATCATAATCATTAAAAACGTTAACCATAAACATTTCCTCCTAAAAACACTTTTCTCCATTATAATCCAGAAAGTAGCATATTAGAAGGAAATAATACACATTTGTGAAATATACGGCAAAATTACCGCCCAACTTTTTCAACAGTTACCAGCTATTTTAATTCTCCTTCAAGCATCATGAAAAATTAGCCGAAATAGGCTAATCCCATAAAAATTTGAATATGAAAAAGGCACCCACCGAAATGGATGCCCACTAATATTTAGTCCCGTGTAACGCCCGGGTTATCGACTGCTATACCTGCTTTTGTTGATTGATATTTGGAACAGTTCATAAACGACCTTCAACGCCGAAATTAAAGCCTTCGGTTTGGCATGAAAAGATAGGCTTGTTGAATATTTTCAACTTAATTAGTATATCATACAAAATCTTATTTGTCAAAGTAAGATTCGGTAGTAATCCAGCTTCTTACATAATGAAAACGCCACTATTTTTAAGTGCCGGATGATGGAAAATTCTTCATCAATCATTTGAGGAATGTCATAATATTTCTGCAAAAGTTTCTTGATCTGATCTGGCGTCATTGGTTCCATTCAAAACATTCCTCCCATAAAATAATTTTATATTTGCAATATTGTTTATCTCTGCATATCCTATTGTTATCCATGTTTTTAAGGGCAGTAGCCAAATGATAAGGAGTATCTTTTATGAATAACTGTCGCAATCGAATGAATTTGACACTTGTTTTTCGTGACCTATGGACACAACACGTTGTGTGGACGAGATTGTTCATTATTAGTACAGTATCCAGCTTAGACGACCTAAAACATGTTACCGATCGTCTCTTGCAAAACCCAAAAGATTTTGCAAAGGCTTTAACGCCGTATTATGGGCAGCAAAAAGCTAAGAAGTTTCAAGACCTTTTAACCGAGCACCTTATGATTGCAGCAAGTCTTGTTAATGCTGCAAAAGACGGTAAAACAGACGAGGTCGAAGCGCAGCGGAAAAAATGGTATGATAATGCCGATGAGATTGCTGCTTTTCTTGCAAGCATCAACTGCTTTTGGTCAAAAAAGGAATGGCAGGCAATGCTGTATAATCACCTGAAAATGACAGAATCAGAAGCTGCTTTGCGGATTGATGGCCAGTATGCAAAAGATGTTGAAACGTTTGATGAAATCAGTGCTCAAGCTTTGCAAATGGGGGACTATATGGCCATGGGAATTAGAAGACAATTCAACAGGCCGTGAGAGAAGAGGCGGAGTTAATTACTCTGCCTCTTCTTTTTGCTATAGGCTTGAAATCCAAACTTCTACAATTCCAGGTCCGGCTATGTATCGTTTTTGCATCTGTGATTCTACAATTTGAGAATCGTCCTTGTAAGAGATTCCATTAAGAGCATCACAGACGATTTTTCCAACGTTGTTCCAGTCCGGCTTCTTTGTTGAATGTTCTATTCCAGCCAGCATGGCCGTTTTGTGCTTCTTGCTTGTACTCTTCAAAATCGGATACCCGGCAAAGATTTTAATAAACAATGCACCCTCCAATGGTTGAAAATCGCAGTTCCGAAGTGACTCTTTAAAACGTAGTCGCACTAATTTTCCACAGGCACCAGCAAAGACTCCATATGTTAAGGCTTAAACCCAATATGGAGCCTTTGCTTTATTCTTATGTTTTTTATGCTATACTGAAACTGATTTGTAGAGATGAAGGGAGCCATTAAAAATGTTTAGATACGTTCATACCAATATTATTGCAAAGAATGCAAGTAAGCTGGTCAGTTTTTATAAGACGGTATTTCATTGTCAAAGTATCAACGAGACACGTGACCTTCGAGGAGAGTGGCTGGACAAACTTACGGGTTTAAGCAAAGCACATATTACAGGAGAACATCTTCTTTTACCCGGCTATAATAAAGAACATCCAACCTTGGAAATATTCGCTTATGATACGTTGAAAGAAGCAATACCCGCAGAAATTAACCGTCCGGGGATAGCACATATAGCCTTTGAAGTGGACGACGTAGAGGCCACGTTAAAGGAAGTTATTAGTGCTGGTGGAAGTGCTATGGGGGAGGTCGTTACTGCGGCTTATCCTGATAGTATGGAAGCAGTTTTTGTATACGCCAAAGATCCAGAGGGGAATATTATTGAATTGCAAAGCTGGAGAAAAATAAAAGCTTAATCATGGGGACCATTAGGATTTTTATTTTGCTTTTAAATCATACCCGAATTTTTCCGGTACAGAATCCAGATTCTGCAGTTAAAATTTCTGTCATCAAGAGCTTTCCGGAAAGATCATTGCTGCTGACTGCTCTTACCAAAGTATAGTTTGGAGTGTATCCTTCATAGACATTCTTTGCGCAAGGACGCTCAAACAGAACCTCTTCACAAAGCCCCACTTGTGCTTTTAGAAAGACCTGCTGCGTTTTATGTGCCGCTGCAATCATTGCAGCAGAACGGCGCTCTTTTTCCGCGTTGCTCACCTGCTCGGGCATTTCATAAGCACTGGTGCCGGGACGTCTGGAATAAGGAAATACATGAACTTTTGAGAAAGCAATTTCCTGTTCAAAAGCGAGATTTTGCTGAAACTCTTCTTCTGTTTCCCCTGAAAAACCGACCATAATATCGGTAGTGATTGCAGCATTCCCAAATGCCGCGCGAAGATTCTGAACAATTTCCCGATATTCATCTGTTGTGTAATGACGATTCATTCGACGCAGAGTTTTATCGCAACCGCTTTGCAGGGAAAGATGAAACTGAGGGCAGAGCTTTTTTTGAGCAGCCATCCGTGCAATTACTGGAGGAGTTAACTGTTCCGGTTCCAAAGAGCCCAAACGAACTCTGTGAATTTTGCTGATTTTGCAGGCCGTTTCAATGGCATCGCATAAAGTTGCGTCGATGTCCTGCCCATAAGCGGGCAGATTGATTCCTGTAAGCACAATTTCCCGATACCCGTTTTCTGCAAGCTCGGAAAGTTCTTCTTTTAATTCTGATAACGGCTTGGAGCGAACTCGTCCGCGCGCGTAGGGGATAATACAATAGGAGCAAAAACGATTGCAGCCATCCTCTATTTTGACAAAAGCGCGCGTATGCTCATGAAATTCTGTTACCTGCATAGACTCGAAAGAAGTTCCATGAGGTTCAATATCAATAATTCGCTCACGGTGTGTGAGAAAATCATGGATGTGAGAGATTAATGAATTACGGTTTGAATTTCCGAGAATAATATCGGCGTCATCGAGTGCAGCAGCCTTTTCGGGGAATGCCTGTGGCATGCAGCCGGTCAAAATGATGACGGAAGTGGGATTTTTTCTCCTCGCACGGTGAAGCGTTTGACGAACTTTGTGGTCACTGGTGGCTGTGACGGTACAGGAGTTGATTAGGATAATATCGGCACAGTCTCCTTCACAGACAGTAAATCCGGAATTTTCTGCCATAGAGAGCATGGCTTCGGTTTCATATTGATTTACTTTACAGCCGAGTGTGATTGCGGTAATGTTCATAAGATAGTCCAACTTTCTGAAAAACAATTGCAAAAATGTTAGGAAATTATAAAGAATCCTCTTGAATTTTTTGGAATGATGAGCTAGAATTGGGAAGATTTCAAAAAGGCTCAGATGAAGAAAGGAGTTTGGTGAACATGTATACAACTAAAATTCATCTGTCAAATATTGATGATGTTAAAAAATTTGTTTCGCTTGTGTCCAGTTTTCCATTTGAAGTCAATCTGTGTGCAGATAAGTATAAAATGGATGCAAAATCCATTATGGGTGTATTTAGCCTGAATCTCAGTGAACCCATTACAGTAGAAGTCAACGAGTGTAATGAAGAAGAAAAAGAACTTTTTGCACAGAAGATCAAGGAATTCCAGAAAACTGAAACAGAATCGTGAGGATGTGACAAACATTGCTGCCGCTTTTTAAGCGACAGCTTTTTTATTCTTTATTTTACATCGTTTTCTGCAGCGTCGACCTCTCTAGAGAGCTTTTCCCATGAAGACATTAAATTCTCGCTTTCTGTTTGCAGTGCATTGATTTTTTGTGTCAGTTCCAGCGTCGCTTGATAGTCGCTGGCTATTTCTGGCGATTGCAGTTGTGCGTTGAGTGCTTGAAGCTCGTTTTCAATTTCATCAATTCGATTTTCTGTTCGGCCTAAATCTGCTTTCATTTTTCGTAATTGCGCTTGTTGTTCTTTGCGAAGCTGATAGGAGTTTTCTTTTTTGGGGGCAGAAAGGTCGGGTCCTCCGGAGATCGTCTGTTCTTTTTTCTGTTCTGTCAGAAAATCCTCATAGTTTCCTTTATAAGGAACAGCACGATCCGGCCTTAAATCATAAATGTGATCGGCGAGCTTATTGATTAAATAACGATCATGCGAAACGATTAAGAGAGTGCCTTCATAATCGAGCAGCGCGTTTTCAAGCGCTTCACTGGAAGGAATATCAAGATGGTTGGTAGGTTCATCTAAAAGAAGAAAATTAGAGCGGGAAAGCATCAGCTTTAAAAGCAATACCCGAGCGCGTTCGCCGCCGGAAAGAGTTGCAACGGATTTAAAGACATCATCTCCCTGAAACAGAAAAACGGCCAATGCGCTGCGAACTTGTGTCTGTGTAAGGTCGGAATAAGAATCCCAGATTTCGTCCAAAACATTTTTTTCTGGGTGAAGGCCGGTCTGTAATTGATCGTAATAGCCGACAGAGACGCCGCTTCCGAAAATGATCGTTCCGCAGTCCGGTCGATTTTGGCCTAACAGCGTTTTCAGCAGGGACGTTTTTCCGCAGCCATTGGGACCGAGTAAAAAGACACGTTCTCCACGGCGAATATCAAGGTCAATATTTTTGAAAAGCGGTTTTTCACCGAAAGTGAGAGAGAGTCCCTTCGTCTTCAGAACTTCATCGCCGCTGCGTTGTTTAATTGAAAAATGAAAGTGCAAGGATTGTGCAGCGCTTTCAGGGGTTTCTAGGGAATCTTGCAGACGGTCGATTACCTTCAACTTACTTTCAGCTGTGCGGATATTCTTTTCTCGATTCCATTGACGCTGTTGTTTTACAACACCCTCCAGGCGATGGATTTCCCGCTGCGTATTTTCGTAGCGCCTGGTTACCGTCAGATCGTTTTGCTCTTTTTGTGAAAGATAAGAGGAATATCCGCCTTTATAACAGGTTAGATGTCCATTGGAAAGTTCAAAGGTACGGTTGCAGAGCTTATCAAGAAAATATCGGTCATGGGAAATCACTAAAAAAGCACCGTTAAAATTTCTAAGAAAATCTTCCAGCCATTCAACACTGGAGATATCAAGGTGGTTGGTGGGCTCATCCAAAAGAAGCAAATTGGAGGAACTTAGCAGAAGCTTTGCAAGCTGAAGTTTAGCGCGCTGACCGCCGCTTAAAACGCCGATCGGCTGTCCCATCTGCTCGTCAGTAAAACCAAGACCGAGAAGAGTGCTGCGTGCTCTGGCGCGGCAGGTTAATCCTCCTCGACGAAGAAATGTATCATTGAGCAGACTTTGACGCTCAATTAGACGATCCATATCCGGGCTGCCTGCGCCAATAGCATGTCCGATTTCTTCCAGATTCTGTTCCATTTTCAGAAGATCGGAAAATACAGTCAGAACCTCTGCATAGGCGCTTTTCTCTAAGTCACGGCAAACATGCTGTTCCATATATCCAATTTGTGTGCGGTTGGCTTTGGAAACGGTTCCTTCATCGGCAGGCTGCTCTAAAGTCAGTGCTTTTAAAAGCGTCGTTTTGCCGCTGCCGTTTGCCCCCACTAGACCGATCCGGTCATTTTGCTGAATTTCGAAGGAGACATTTTGAAAAACTGTTTCAACTCCAAATGATTTTGACAGTCCACTTACGCTCATCAACCCCATTCAAAAATCCCCCTTCAAAAAATTACATACCATCTTATTATACAGAAACAATTTTCTAAAATCAAGATAATCGCTTTACGCAGACGTGGAGCGATGATATAATTATCCAGTAGGAGATGATTGCGTGCAAATCGGGATTTCGACCGCCTGCTTTTATCCGGAAGCATTGGAAAATGGATTTGAAAAGCTGCTGAATTGTGGCTTCCGCTTTTTTGAAGTGTTCGTTAATACGTTTTCCGAGCTACATCACCCGTATCTCGATCAGCTTAAAATTCAGGCGGAAAGCCGTGGTGCCAAGATTTTAAGTCTGCATCCGTTTACATCCGGCTATGAGAGTTTCCTGCTTTTTTCGGCCTATGAGCGTCGGTTTGAAGACGGTATGGAATTTTATCGCCAGTATTTTGAGGCAGCGGCGTTTTTGGGCGCAGAAATTTTAGTGCTGCATGGACAGAGAAAAGAGCGCGCAGGGGATATTCCGGAAGAAATCTATTTTGAACGGTATCATCGCCTTTTTGAACTTGGAAAAACTTATGGAATTACACTTGCGCAGGAGAATGTAAATGCGTTTTGCAGCGAAAATCCGGAATTCTTACACCGTATGCGGTCTTATCTGCACGAAGACTGCGCATTTGTTCTTGATCTGAAGCAGGCAGTGCGGTCTGGTCATGATCCATTTGAGACTTGTGCACAGATGGGAGAGCAATTAGTACATATCCACCTTAATGACCACAAGCCCGGAAAAGATTGCTTGCTGCCGGGTCAGGGAATTACAGATTATGGTCGGTTGATGAGGCAGCTCAAACGGCAGAACTATAAAGGAAACTTAATTATTGAAGTTTATCGGAAGAATTTTCGCGATCGTCAGGATCTGATTGAGGCAAAGCAAAAGGCTGAAACAATTCAAAAATATTTTTACACAATATCATCTTGAATTTCAGAAAAAATTCGTGTTATAATAAATAATATTGGGATTATGTGTTGGAATGTGTTGGAATTATAATAAGGAGGTAGGCTGATGAAATGTCCATATTGTGGAAATGAAGAAAGCAAAGTGATTGACTCTCGGCCGACAGATGAAGGAGAGCGAATTCGCCGCCGCCGGGAATGCCTTAAATGTGCAAAAAGATTTACGACTTATGAAATCATTGAAACAGTTCCGATTATCGTTATTAAGCGAGATAAATCTCGCGAAACATTCGACCGAAATAAACTGCTGAACGGCCTTCTGCGTGCCTGTGAAAAGCGGCCGATTTCTGTGGATCAGCTGGAGCGTGTTGTGGATGAGATTGAAAACATGCTTCAAAATTCTTTAGATCGAGAAGTCCCGTCTTCTTTGATTGGCGAATATGCAATGAAACAACTGCAGAAGATCGACGAAGTCGCTTATGTTCGGTTTGCATCGGTCTATCGTCAGTTTCAGGATATCGATACTTTTATGGAAGAACTCAGTCGTATTATGAAGAATAAAAAATAAAGCCATAAAAGACTTTTGATTTCAAAATGATGTGTATTGTTTATTTCGCAGTACGCATCATTTTTTATTATCATAGATTATATGGTATATGACATTTTTCCGTTTTTAGTTGGCATTAAATTTCAATAGTAGAAGAAAATTGTATTTTGCGCATCTCCTTGCTTTATTAGAGAACGAAAATGATAGAAAAAATAACAGGATTGACATTTTTTTATTTTTGTATTAATATAAAAAAGTGTTTATAAATAACTTTACATAATTGCAATTTTTAAGATAAAAAATTGTAAAATATTGTATTTTGATATTTGTGCCTGTTTGAATGATAAAAACAGAGTATACTAGAGTTAGAGCTGAAAGATTTCTCTTTTAAAAATGGGAGAGTGCTGAGTTTGGATAAATTTGTAATTACCGGCGGCCGCCGCTTGGAAGGCGAAGTTAATATTAGCGGAGCTAAAAATGCAGCGGTTGCCATTATACCAGCGGTGGCATTATCTGATGATGTGTGCCGCTTGGAAAATATACCAGAGATTACAGACGTTGCTTCTATGCTGCATATTTTGCGTGATTTGGGGGCAAAGGTCCGTTGGGTTAACCATACCACTGTAGAAATTGATCCCCGTCCTATGAATAGTTATGTGGCTTCTTATGAATTGTCGCACAAAATTCGTGGTTCTTACTATCTTTTGGGTGCACTTTTGGGTAGATTCCATCATTCGGTGGTTCCATTGCCAGGCGGCTGCTATCTTGGAGTGCGACCGATTGATCAACATTTAAAAGGATTTGCCGCATTGGGGGCTTCTTATACGCTTTCCGGTGGCATGGTAGATGTACAGAGTGACCATCTGCACGGGGGCAATGTTTATCTGGATGTCGTTTCAGTAGGTGCGACGATGAACATTATGCTGGCGGCAGCAAAAGCTCCGGGCATGACAGTGATTGAGAATGCAGCAAAGGAGCCGCATATCGTTGATTTGGCAAACTTTTTGACGACAATGGGTGCGGATGTTCGTGGTGCCGGTACCGATGTCATTAAGATTCACGGAGTGGATCATCTCTGTGGGACAACCTATTCTATTATTCCGGATCAGATTGAGGCCGGAACTTATATGGTGGCTGCCGCCGCAACCTGTGGAGATGTACTGGTTAAAAATGTAATTCCGAAACATTTGGAATCCATTACGGCAAAGCTGGAAGAAATGGGAATAGAAGTGACAGAATTTGATGAGGCCGTTCGTGTACGCAGTACCGGAGTCCTCAACAAATGTAATATCAAAACAATGCCCCATCCGGGATTTCCGACAGATATGCAGCCGCAGTTTTCGGTTTTGCTTTCTCTGGCGAACGGAACCAGTATGGTGAATGAGAGTGTTTGGGATAATCGTTTTCGCTATGTGGAAGAACTGCACAAAATGGGTGCTCAGATTTCGGTGGATGGAAAGCTTGCGGTGATTGAGGGAGTTGATCATCTCAATGCGGCTCCCGTACATGCATGTGATCTTCGTGCCGGTGCAGCGCTGGTGATCGCAGCTTTGGCTGCAAATGGTACCAGCACGATCGAAGGGATTCATTATATCGAACGCGGTTATGAGCACATTGTTGAGAAGATTCAGGCTCTGGGGGGTCAGATTGAACGGGTTACGGAAGAAAATCCCATAGGAGCGCAGGTAGTATAAAATCCTTAAGGGATGACAACAGGTCATCCCTTTTTTCTTTTTAGGGAGGAAATGTGATTTGGCAAGATTTTGCCCGCTGTTCAGTGGAAGCAGCGGAAACAGTTATTACATAGGCTCTGCAGGAGCAGGAATTTTAATAGATGCCGGCCGGAGTGCCAAACAACTGATTCAGCGGATGGAATTGTGCAAAATTGATCCTAAAACGATCCAGGCAATTTTTGTAACGCATGAACATTCCGACCATGTTTCGGGACTGCGAGTTTTGGCTTCCCGCTTAAAAGTTCCGGTTTACGCATCGAATGGAACGCTTGGAGCCTTGGAAAATTTAAAAATTGCCAATGGGAGTTTTCGCGCTTTGCCGCTCGACTGGAACGGGACTAATTGTGCGGGAATGCGTGTTACACCATTCCATATTCCGCATGACTGCGCCGAGGGAGTCGGTTACCGAGTTGAAACATCAGACGGACGAACCGCTGCTTTTGCAACCGATCTCGGCCATTTTACGGAAGAGGTACGGTGCCATATTATGGGAGCCGATTTGGTGGTTTTGGAATCCAATCATGACGTAGGGATGCTCCAGAATGGGCCCTATCCATACTCACTCAAAAAGCGGATTCTTTCGGATACCGGGCATCTCTCCAATATTGCCTGTGCGGATGCTATTTCAGAACTTGTCCGTATGGGAGCTGCCAGATTCTTCCTTGCACACCTGAGCCGTGAAAATAATACGCCGGAGATTGCGCTGCAGACAACGCTTTGTGCGCTTACGATGGAAGGGATGAATCAAGGAACAGATTTTGAGCTTTCAGTGGCGCCTCGGGAAAACCCCGGAAATCTTACGTTCTTTTAAGGAGCGAAAAAATGCTGAATGTACAAATTGTTTGTATTGGGAAACTAAAAGAATCCTATTGGCGTTTGGCTTGCAGTGAGTATGAAAAACGTATGCAGAGCTTTGCAAAGTTTTCCATTCGGGAATTGTCGGAATGCCGTCTGCCGGAAAATCCAAGCGCGGCTCAAATTAAGTCGGCATTACGAGAAGAAGGGGAGCATATTCTTTCTGAGTGCAAAAATACGGAAATAGTTCCACTTTGTATTGAGGGAAAAGAGATTTCCTCTCCGGATCTTGCAAAATGGATTGGAAATAAAGCAGTTTCTGGAGTTAGTTCCATTTCTTTTGTAATCGGAAGCAGTTTTGGACTTGATGATTCGGTAAAAGAATCAGGAAATCTACGCCTTTCAATGTCACCGATGACGTTTCCGCATCAGTTGGCACGGGTGATGCTCTGTGAACAAATTTATCGTTCTTTTCAAATTTTGAATCATGGAAAATACCATAAATGAGGCGAATAATTATGAAAACAGGAGTAGTTGATGTTGGCGGCGGACTGCGAGGAATCTATGGAGCCGGTGTGTTTGATTATTGTTTGTTGAAGGGAATCCAGTTTGACGAATGTATTGGCGTGTCTGCAGGCAGCGCAAATATTGTGGCTTATCTTGCAGGTCAGCGCGGAAGAAATTTACGGTATTACCGCGACTATGCCTTTCGCCCAAATTACATGAGTTTACATAACCTTGTTCATGGGGGTTCTTATCTGGATCTTAATTATGTCTATGGAGTTCTCAGTAATTCGGACGGAGAATATCCTTTGGATTATGCAAAATTTGTAGAAAACCCAGCAGAAATGAAAGTAGTTGCTTCTGAGGCAGTGAGCGGAAAAGTAAAATATTTTGATAAAAGTGATTTTTTAAAGGATAATTACGGAATTCTTGGCGCTTCTTCTGCAATTCCGGTTGTTTGCCGTCCATATCCATTCCACGGAACTCTTTATTTTGACGGGGCACTCAGCGATCCGGTTCCGGTGCAAAAAGCGCTGCACGATGGCTGCGAGCGCGTCGTTGTGATTTTGACAAAACCGCGGAATTTAATTCGTACTTCCGGTGGAGATGACCACTTTGTACGTATTTTGCGCCGCAGATATCCCAAGGCGGCACGAAATCTTCATCTTCGGGCAAAAAGGTACAATGAGGGCGTTGCTTTTGCCAAAGAATTGGAGGAAAAAGGGAAAGCAGTGATTATAGCGCCGGACCAGATTGCCGGGATCAATACGCTTACTAAAAACAAAAATATGCTGGAACACCTTTATCAGAAAGGGTTCAAAGATGCAGAAGCAATTAAAGCTTTTTTAGGGTGATAAGACGGTCAATGACCAAAAGAAATTTGCATAAATAGAAAAAATAATCTTCAAAATTCAAAAAAATGGAATTGAGTTTTAGGAGATTTTTGAAATTGCAATGAAATTTTTTAAAAAGTGTTATGCAAATTCTCGAAAATTTAGCAAAAAATCCGCAAAACTTGTGCAGAAAATGAAATGCCTCTTTTAGAAGGCAAAAAACATTGACACAACCTGCAAAATATAATAAAATATGAGTGTCAAAACGAATACAGTTTAAATGGCAAGGAGGTTCTGAAAACAGGGCGGCTTTGCCATTTTCTATTTTTGAAAACAAGAAGGGGTGATTTCTTGAGATTCACAAAAATGCAGGGAATCGGGAATGATTATATCTACATTAATTGCTTTGAAGAAAAGGTCCCGGATCCGGCGGCTTTGAGCATTCGTTTGTCAGATCGGCATTTCGGAATTGGTTCAGATGGGATTATTCTGATTAAACCGAGCAGACAGGCAGACTGTGAGATGGATATTTATAATGCGGATGGTTCTCGTGCCATGATGTGCGGCAACGGGATTCGATGTGTCGGAAAATATGTGTATGATCATGGAATCTGCAAAAAAGATGTGCTGCGGGTCGATACCCAAAGCGGAGTGAAAACGCTTTATCTGAATGTTCAGAATGACACTGTTCAATCGGTACGTGTCAATATGGGAGCCCCAATTTTGAACCCTGCTCAGATTCCAGCGGATTTTTCAGGAGACCGGGCGGTCAATGTGCCGCTTTTGGTGGATGGAAAAGAATATCGCGTCACCTGTGTATCTATGGGAAATCCACATTGTGTGACTTTCGTAAAGGATGTTGCTTCTCTTAATTTAGCAGCGATTGGACCTTCCTTTGAGTGCCATCCAGCGTTTCCGCAGAGGGTTAATACGGAGTTCGTTGAAGTGCTTTCTGATCACGAGGTAAATATGCGTGTTTGGGAGCGCGGCAGCGGCGAAACTTGGGCTTGCGGAACCGGAGCGTGTGCTTCGGCGGTTGCCTGTATCTTAAACGGGATCACCTGTCATAGCGTGCTGCTGCATCTGCGCGGCGGGGATTTACAGGTAAGCTGGGACGAAAAAGAAAATACCGTTTGGATGGAAGGTCCGGCAGTAACTGTTTTTGATGGGAAAATTGAAGTTTGATAATGATTCGATATTAACATAGAAAAAAATAGCTGATTCTTATTATATAGTAACAGACAAAAGGAGTGTTTTAGCGTTGGTAAAGGCAAATGAAAATCTGGCAAAACTTCCTGCAAGTTATTTGTTTGTAGACATTGCAAAAAAAGTAGAAGCTTTTCAGAAAGCTCACCCGGAAAAAGAAATTATTCGGCTTGGAATTGGGGATGTAACTCGTCCTTTGGTACGCCCGGTTGTAGATGCAATCAAAAAAGCGGCAGAGGAAATGGGCCACCCGGAGACTTTTCACGGTTATGGACCGGAAGCCGGATATGAGTTCCTTCGAAAAGCAATTGTTACTCATGATTACAAAGGACTAGACATTTCAGAAGATGAAGTCTTTGTCAGTGATGGAGCCAAAAGCGATACCGGTTCTATCGGAGATATTTTCAGCGTCGATAATGTAGTTGCAGTTTGTGATCCGGTTTATCCTGTTTATGTGGATACCAACGTGATGGCAGGCAGAGCGGGGACTTATGCAGAAGGAAAAGGCTGGAGTAAGATCGTTTATTTGCCCTGCAAAGAGGAAAATGAATTTTTGCCTCAGCTTCCAAAGCAGGACGTGGATATGATTTATCTTTGTTTTCCGAACAATCCTGCTGGTGTCAGCATTTCAAAAGCGGAACTTGAAAAGTGGGTTCAGTATGCGCTGGATCATCAGGCGGTTATCCTGTATGATGCAGCATATGAAGCATTTATTTCTACCCCCGATGTACCGCACAGCATCTATGAGATTGAGGGTGCAAAGAAGTGTGCGATTGAGTTCCGCAGTTTCAGTAAAACGGCCGGGTTCACCGGTACTCGCTGTGCGTTTACAGTAATTCCAAAAGATCTTGTGATCGACGGTATTTCTATGAATCGTCTGTGGAGCCGTCGTCAGTCCACAAAGATGAATGGTGTCTCCTATCCTATACAGCGTGGGGCAGAGGCTGTTTATTCTGAAGAAGGACAGAAATTGGTCCGTGAAAACATTGCGTATTATAAACAAAATGCCCACATTATTGTAGACGGATTCCGCAAAGCTGGATTTACTGTTTATGGTGGTCAAGATAGTCCCTATGCGTGGCTGAAAGTTCCGGCGGGGATGACCAGCTGGGAATTCTTTGATCAGCTTTTGGAAAAATGCGGCGTTGTTGGTACTCCCGGAAGTGGATTTGGAATGGCAGGAGAAGGATTTTTCCGCCTGACTGCATTTAATACTAAGGAGAATACGGAGAAAGCAGTTAAACTAATTGTCGATGCTTTTTCAAAAGAAAAATAGAGTTTATCTGTGAAGAGGGCCCCTGGTTCAAGGGCTCTCTTTGTGCGGAACTGGGGAAATTAGATGATGAATTTAAAAGAATGGTTGGTGATTGAATGAAGGCATTACTGATGCTGGAAAACGGGATGACCTTTGGAGGAACCGGATTTGGCGATGAGCACAATGTTGTAAGCGAAATTGTTTTTAACAGTGCAATGTGCGGCTATCCGGAGCTTCTTACGGATCCCTCTTATGCCGGGCAGGGTGTTGTGATGACTTATCCCATGATCGGGAATTATGGGATCTGCTATCAGGACGCTGAGTCTACACGTCCGTGGCTGAGTGCGTATATTGTTCATTCGGTTTCGAACGTAGCGAGTAATTTCCGTTGTGACATTGACTTGGATCATTATTTGAAGCGCTATCAGATTCCTGGCCTGCAGGGAATTGACACTCGTGCACTTACCAGAATTTTGCGGGAGAGCGGTACGATGCGCGGCATGATCGCGTATGGTGATTCGATTGACCTCGAAGCGATGAAAAAACAGATCGAAAATTTCAAAATGGAAAGCTATGTGCCGAAAGTCAGTATCCGCGGCGGCAAAGTGTATGGCGATGGCAGCGTGAAAATTGCGCTGATGGATTATGGTGTTAAAGGGAATATTATTCGCTGCTTAACAGAGCGCGGCGCAACAGTAAAATGCTTTCCTTGGGACGCTTCTTATGATGAAGTCAAAGAGTGGAAACCAGACGGAATTATGTTAACAAATGGACCTGGAGATCCGCAGGACTGCAAAAAGCCCATTGAGGAGATCAAGCGGATTTATGCTTCCGGAACGCCAACCTTTGCAATCTGTTTGGGGCATCAGCTGATGGCACTTGCCAACGGCGGAGATACCTATAAATTGAAATATGGTCATCGCGGAATCAATCATCCAGTCAAGGATCTAAAAGCCAACAGAGTTTATATTTCTTCACAGAATCACGGCTTTGTCGTAGATGCTAAGACAATGGATTCAAAGATTGCTGAGCCAAGCTTTATCAGTATGAACGATGGCAGTATCGAGGGCTTTGATTATAAGAATGGCCGAGTATTTACTGTGCAATTTCACCCGGAAGCAGCAGGTGGTCCACATGATACACGATTCCTTTTTGACCGCTTCATGAATCTGATCGGAGGTGCTGCCCTGTGAGTAAACGTTCGGAAATTAAAAAAGTGATTATCATTGGGTCCGGCCCTATTATTATCGGACAGGCGGCAGAATTTGACTATGCGGGAACACAGGCATGCCGTGCGATTCGAGAAGAAGGAATAGAGGTTATTCTGATCAACTCGAACCCGGCAACCATCATGACCGATAAGCAAATTGCCGATAAGGTATATATCGAGCCTTTGACCGTCGAAACCGTTAAGAAAGTAATCATTAAAGAAAAGCCGGATAGTATTTTACCGACACTAGGCGGACAGAATGCGCTGAACCTTGCAGTTGAACTGGAAGAGAGCGGCTTCTTAAAAGAACATCATGTAGAAATGATCGGTACCAGCGCTGACACGATTCGCATGGCTGAAGACCGTGAACTATTTAAAGAAGCGATGGAACGAATTGACCAGCCATGCGCAAAATCTGCGATTGCAGAGAGCCTTGAAGAGTGTTTTGATGCAGCTGATAAAATTGGGTATCCGGTTGTTGTGCGCCCCGCTTATACATTGGGCGGCAGCGGCGGCGGAATTGCTCATACAAAAGAGGAACTTGAAGAGATCGGGACACTTGGTCTGCACCGCAGCCGTGTGCATCAGGTATTGATTGAGCGTTCTATCGAAGGCTGGAAAGAAATTGAGTATGAAGTAATACGCGATCATAATGGAAACTGTATTACCGTTTGCAATATGGAAAACTTTGATCCGGTCGGCGTTCATACCGGCGATTCCATCGTGGTAGCACCATGCCAGACGCTTGCCGATAAAGAAACGCAGATGCTGCGTACCGCTTCTTTGAATATTATTCAGGAGCTGGGGGTTGAAGGCGGCTGTAATGTGCAGTTCGCACTGAATCCAGACAGCTTCGAATATTGTGTAATCGAAGTTAACCCTCGTGTGAGCCGCTCTTCTGCGCTTGCAAGTAAGGCAACCGGGTACCCGATTGCAAAGGTAGCGAGTAAAATTGCCTTGGGCTACACTTTGGACGAAATTAAAAATGCAATCACAAAAAAGACGTATGCCTGCTTTGAGCCGACTTTGGACTATTGTGTTGTAAAGATTCCTAAATGGCCGTTTGATAAATTTTTGAATGCAAAGCGTGTGCTGGGTACACAGATGAAAGCAACCGGCGAAGTGATGGGGATTGCACCAACCTTTGAAGCTGCTTTGATGAAGGCAATTCGCTGTTTGGAACAAAATCTCTTTAGCTTAAAAGATCATCGCCTGGATTCCTTCTCGGATGAAGAAATTTTGGAGCGGGTACACAATGTGGATGATCGTCGTCTGTGGACGGTAGCGGAAGCATTACGCCGTGGATATTCTCCGGAAAAAATTCACGAGATCACCAAGATTGATCTGTGGTTTATCGGCAAGCTGACTGCAATTATCGAGATGGAAAAAGCACTTTCTGATCAGAAGATGACAAGAGAGCTTCTGCTGAAAGCGAAAAGCATGGGATTCTTGGATCGTACGATTGCTGAGTTTTCCGGTGAATCGGTGGACGAGCTTCGGAAAATGCAGGATGAATGGAAGATTGCTCCGGTTTATAAAATGGTGGATACTTGTGCTGCCGAGTTTGAAGCAGAGACACCGTACTATTATTCCACCTATGGAGTTGAGAATGAATCTAAACCTGAAAGCCGCCGTAAAAAGATTGTGGTTATCGGTTCCGGCCCAATTCGTATCGGGCAGGGAATTGAATTTGATTTTTGTTCCGTACACAGTGTTTGGGCGTTAAAAGATCTTGGCTATGAGACAATTATTGTAAACAATAATCCCGAAACGGTTTCTACCGATTTTGATATTGCCGATAAACTTTACTTTGAACCGCTCACGGAGGAAGATATTCTCCATATCGTAAAACTGGAAAAGCCGGATGGCGCTGTCTGTCAGTTCGGTGGTCAAACAGCGATTCGTCTGGCAGCTTCTATCGAAAAGATGGGGGTTCCGGTTCTCGGTACCAGCAGCGACAGTATTGATCTTGCGGAAGATCGGGAACGGTTTGATGAAATCCTTAACGACTGTAAGATTCCCCGTGCGGCAGGACATACCGTTTTCACCTGCGATGAGGCGTTAAACGCGGCGCATCAACTTGGTTATCCTGTTTTGGTTCGTCCGAGTTATGTTCTTGGCGGTCAGGGAATGCAGATTGCCTATGAAGATTCCGATATTGTCAATCAGATTGGAATTATCAATCAGATTGCGCAGGAACACCCGATTCTGGTTGATAAGTATATCATGGGAACCGAAGTGGAAGTTGATGCTGTCTGTGATGGAACTGATTCGGTGATTCCCGGAATTATGCAGCATGTTGAGCGTGCCGGGATTCATTCTGGCGACAGTATTTCCGTTTATCCTGCAATTGGAATCAGTGAAGAAGCACAGGAGACCATTGTTGAAGATACTCGTAAACTTGCAAAAGCTTTAAAGGTTAAAGGACTTCTTAATGTTCAGTTCATTGTGAAAGATGAAGTTGTCTATATCATTGAGGCAAACCCGAGATCTTCCAGAACGGTTCCTTATATCAGCAAAGTGACCGGAATCCCGATTGTGCCGCTGGCAGTGCGCACCTTCTTCGGAGACACATTGCCGCAGATGGGCTATCAGTATGGCCTTCAGAAACCGCATGATTACATTGCCATCAAGATGCCGGTCTTCTCGTTTGAGAAAATTCATGGTGCTGATGTCAACTTGGGACCCGAAATGAAATCCACCGGTGAAGTTCTTGGAATTGCCCGCACCTATGATGAGGCGCTGATCAAGGCGTTTTACGGCGCCGGAACGCATATGATCAAGAATGGCCGCGTTATTATTACGGTCAAGGACAGTGATAAGGCCGAAGTCCTTCCGATTGCCAAGGGACTTTATGATTTGGGCTGGACGATTTATGCAACACAGGGTACGGCGGAATATCTTAATGATCATGAGATTCCGACCATTCGAACTCATAAAGTTGGAATGAACCAGCATGATATTATTAATTTGATCATGTCCGGAAAGATTGATTTGGTGATCAATACGCCCAGTAAGGGCATGCAGCATGATCGGGATGGTTTCTTGATTCGCCGCAATGCGGTAGAAGCCGGAATTCCATGCCTGACATCCCTCGATACTGCGAATGCGTTTTTAACATGTGCACGCCATGTTGAGACGACGGAACTTTCCGTTGTGGATATTACGCATGTAAGCACATTTTTAAATTTGGTTTAAATAGGATCAGTCAAACGATATTTTACTTTAACGGAGGTAAATGAAAATGGAAAAGAAAGAACAACTGTACGAAGGAAAAGCAAAAAAGGTATTTGCAACGGATGACCCGAGATACTGCATTGTATCCTATAAAGATGATGCGACTGCATTTAACGGCAAAAAGCGTGGTACCATTGTTGGCAAAGGCGTTGTCAACAATAAGATGAGCAACTTTATGTTTCAGATGCTTGAAAAAGACGGTGTTCCAACCCACTATGTGAAAGAACTCTCTGACCGCGATACTTTGGTGAAAAAAGTACAGATTGTTCCGCTGGAAGTGATCGTTCGCAACGTTGCTGCGGGTTCTTTCTCTAAACGCCTCGGTGTAGAAGAAGGCCAAAAACTGCTTTGCCCGGTTTTGGAATTTTGCTATAAATCCGATCCGCTCGACGATCCAATGGTGAACGATTCCCATGTGCTTGCAATGGGCTGGGCTACTCAAGAAGAAATTTCTACAATCCGTAAGATGACACTGCGCATCAATGAGTTGATGAAAGAATTTTTCCTGTCCGTTGGAATTGATCTGATCGATTTTAAATTGGAGTTTGGCCGTTTTGAGGGCAAGATCCTTTTGGCTGACGAAATTAGCCCGGATACCTGCCGCTTCTGGGACGTGAAGACTCATGAAAAACTGGATAAGGACCGTTTCCGCCGCGACTTGGGTGGTGTGGAAGAAGCTTATGCAGAAGTTATGAAGCGGATCGGTCTGTAAGATTTTATGAAAAATCAGAAATCCCGCACCGGATATTTTTCCAGTGGGGGATTTCCCGATTTCCCAATAGAAAACAAAAAGAAAGCCCCCAAAAATTCTGTAAATGAATTTTTAGGGGATTTCGTGATTGATTAGGATGGTGAGTTTTTGAACACGACACAGTTTCTTTATGACGATAAGCCACATGAGGAATGCGGCGTTTTCGGCATTAGTTGTCCAGATGGCGGCGTCAATGTAGCCTATGCGGCGTACAATGCACTTTTGGCGCAGCAGCATCGCGGACAGGAAAGCTGCGGAATTGTAGTCAATGATCGCGGAGTATTCTCGTATTCAAAAGATATGGGATTGGTCTCAGAAGCTTTTAATACGCAGACATTGGACAGCTTCTCCGGCCAGATGGCTTGTGCACATGTGCGTTATTCGACGGCCGGCGCCAGTGTTCGTGAGAATGCACAGCCCCTTGTAATGCGATATGTGAAAGGAACTTTGGCAATCGCACACAACGGGACGCTGACAAACGCATATGAACTCCAGCAGGATCTGGTGCAAAAGGGTTGCATTTTTCAGACAACAATCGACAGCGAAGTGATTGCATACCTGATTGCACAGGAACGTGTAAAATGCGGTTCTATCGAAGAGGCGGTTCATCGTGCATTGCCAAAGATCCAAGGGTCTTATTCATTGATCGTTATGAGTCCGCAAAAACTGATTGCGGCTCGTGATCCTCATGGGTTCCGCCCGCTTGTTATCGGGAGAATCGGACATAAGACCTATGTTTTTGCATCGGAAACCTGTGCCCTGGATGCAGTCGGAGCAGAATTCGTCCGTGATGTAGAACCCGGCGAGATTGTCATGGCGGATGCAAGCGGACTTAAAACGATTCATGATCCGGTCAATGTCAAAAAATCACTTTGCGTATTTGAATATATTTATTTTGCGCGTCCGGATAGCGTAATCGATGGAATCAATGTTTATGAAGCGAGAAAACGTGCGGGACATCTGCTCTATCATCAGAGCCCCGTAGACGCCGATATCGTAATCGGAGTTCCGGAATCGGGCATTGATGCAGCAATCGGTTATTCGGAAGCTTCTGGGATTCCTTATCAAAAGGGAATTGTGAAGAATAATTATATCGGCCGTACTTTTATTAAACCGACTCAGTTGGAACGGGAACGCAGTGTGCGGTTAAAGCTGAATTTGATTCCGGATGCTTTTCGCGGAAAAAGAGTTGTGATGCTGGATGATTCTATCGTGCGCGGAACTACCTGTGCTCATATTGTCACGATGCTGAAAAAGGCCGGTGCAAAAGAAGTGCATCTGCGGATCAGCTCGCCGCCGTTTTTATGGCCATGCTATTACGGAACGGATATTCCGGATAAATCAAATTTGATTGCGTGCCATCATACTGTGGAAGAAATCGGCAAGATGAGCTTTGCAGATTCTATTGATTATCTGCATGTTGAAAACTTGCCGGCGATGCTTGGAATCAAAGATGGGTTCTGCGATGCCTGTTTCTCAGGTCATTATCCGGCGCCGACTCCCGACTTTAATATAGCTGATAAAATGAATGATTATTGCAGGCCAATTCAGAAAATTAAGTGATTTGGAGGACTTCTTTTGAAAGATACCTATGAGTCTCCTTTATCCGCCCGTTACGCAGATAAGGAAATGAAATATTTATTTTCTTCTGATAAAAAATTTCGTACCTGGCGCCGTCTGTGGGTTGCACTCGCAGAGTCTGAGATGGAACTGGGCCTTCCGGTTACACAGGAGCAGGTGGATGAGCTGAAAGCCCATCAGGACGATATTAATTATGAGGTTGCCGAAGCTCGCGAAAAACTAGTGCGTCATGATGTGATGAGCCATGTATATGCATATGGACAGCAGTGTCCGAAGGCAGAACCGATTATCCATTTGGGTGCTACTTCCTGCTATGTAGGGGATAACACGGATTTAATTCTAATGACGGAAGCGCTAAAAATTGTCCGGAATAAAGTTGTGGAAGTTCTGCGTGTCCTGCAGAATTTTGCCGACCGTTATAAGGATCTTCCGACACTGGCGTTTACGCATTTTCAGCCGGCACAACCAACAACGGTCGGAAAGCGCGCAACACTCTGGATGCAGGATTTGCTGTTGGATTTAGATGAGATCGAGTACCGGATCAGTAAGATGAAGCTTCTTGGCAGCAAAGGGACTACCGGTACACAGGCAAGCTTTTTGGAACTTTTCGACGGCGACCATGAAAAGGTAAAAGCACTGGATCGCAAAATTGCTGAGAAAATGGGATTCTCCGATGTCTATCCGGTTTCCGGGCAGACTTATTCCAGAAAAGTCGATAGTCAGGTTCTGGCGGTTCTCTGTGGAATTGCACAGTCTGCTTCGAAATTTTCTAATGATATTCGTTTGCTGCAGCATCTCAAAGAAGTAGAAGAGCCATTTGAGAAGAATCAAATTGGGTCTTCTGCGATGGCTTATAAGCGCAATCCGATGCGCAGTGAGCGAATTGCTTCTTTGTCCCGTTATGTGATGGTGGATAGCCTCAATCCCTGTATTACAGCAGCCACCCAGTGGTTTGAGCGTACGCTGGACGATTCTGCCAATAAGCGGATTTCGGTTCCGGAAGCATTCCTCGCTGTGGATGGAATTTTGAATCTTTACCGCAATGTTGCAGATGGCTTGGTGGTTTATCCGAAGGTGATCCGCCAGCATTTGGAGCGGGAGCTGCCGTTTATGGCAACGGAAAATATTATGATGGATGCGGTAAAGCGCGGAGCGGATCGTCAGGAACTGCATGAGAAGATTCGGGTCCATTCTATGGCAGCGAGCCGTGTCGTCAAAGAAGAGGGCGGAGAAAATGACCTGCTCTCAAGAATTGCTGCGGACCCGGCCTTTGGGGTTACGATGGAAGAACTAAAGAAAATTGTAAAGCCTGAAAAATATGTAGGCCGCGCGCCGCAACAAACCACTGAATTTTTAAACGAAACTGTTGCGCCTGTTTTGCAGCGGTATCAAACGCTGAAAGATCAGGCGGAAGAGATTACGGTCTAAAAAAGTTATGAGGGAAAAGCATGACCATTTTATGAATTTTCCGTTATAAGCTTTTCTTTTAGGTCATTTTATGCTAAACTGTATGGGTTGATACAGTTAAATTAAACAAATAAGGCTGTCTAAATCCAGCCGTAGGGCAGCCCAAAGAGTTCCCGTAGCGGCGCGGCGGAGTAGATGTTTATTTATGATTAAAGCAATTGTAGGGGCTAACTGGGGCGACGAAGGAAAAGGTAAAATTACGGATGTGGAAGCTGCCAATTCCGATATTGTCATTCGCTTTCAGGGAGGCGCAAATGCAGGTCATACCATTATCAATGATTATGGAAAATTTGCACTGCATCAGCTTCCTTCCGGTGTGTTCTACGATCATATTACGAATGTGATTGGCAACGGAGTCGCTTTAAGTCCGGAACGGTTTGTAAAAGAAATTGCCGATCTGGAATCTCGCGGAGTGCCAAAGCCACACATTGTAGTTTCCAACCGGGCACAGGTTGTAATGCCGTATCATATTTTGCAGGATACTTATGAGGAAGCACGTCTTGCCGGAAAATCCTATGGTTCTACAAAGTCCGGAATTGCTCCGTTCTATTCGGATAAATTTGCAAAAATCGGATTTCAGATTGCAGAACTCTATGGAGATGAAGCGTCTCTAAAAGATCGCATTGAACGCATTGTTGCAATTAAGAATGCACTTTTTAAGAATTTATATCATAAACCGGAACTGACGATAGAAGAAGTTTATGGTCAGTTGATGGAATATAAAGAAATGTTGAATCCTTATGTTGGGGATACCTTTGAATTGCTGCATAAGGCAGTGGAAGAAGATAAAACGATTCTTCTGGAAGGCCAGCTTGGTTCTTTGAAGGACCCGGATTTCGGCATCTATCCGATGGTGACCTCTTCTAATACGCTGGCAGGCTATGGAGCGATTGGCGCGGGACTTCCGCCTTATGAAATCAAAGACATCATTACGGTTGTCAAGGCTTATTCCAGCGCAGTAGGCGCAGGAGAATTTGTCAGTGAAATCTTTGGAGACGAAGCAGATGAATTGCGTCATAGAGGCGGCGACGGTGGAGAGTTTGGTGCCACTACTGGTAGACCTCGTCGTGTCGGCTGGCTGGATTTGGTCGCAACGCGCTATGGCGTTCGTGCTCAGTATGCGACAGAAGTTGCGTTTACAGTTGTGGATGTTTTGGGGTATTTGGATGAAATCCCGGTTTGCGTTGCTTATGAGTTGGATGGGAAACAGATCGATTATTTTCCACCAACTGCACAGCTAAAACGCTGCAAGCCGGTGATTAAAAAGCTGCCGGGTTGGAAGTGTGATATCCGGGGAATTAAAAAGTATGAAGATTTGCCGGAGAATTGCCGCCGCTATATTGAATTTGCCGAAAAGGCCGTTGGAGTGCCATTTAAGATGATTTCCAACGGACCTTCGCGCAGCGATATTATCTATCGTTAATGTAATCAAAAGCTAGGCGTCAGCATCGGATGTTTAAAAGGTGCTGGCGCTGCTTTGGTTCTTAGAAGTGTTTTGAAAGGAGTGACCCTTATGTGTGGGATCGTCGGATATATTGGAGATGATCAAGCGACACCAATTTTGTTGACCGGTCTTGAAAAACTGGAATATCGCGGATATGATTCAGCAGGTGTTGCAGTTTATAATGGAACGCACCTTCAAGTTGCAAAAACTAAGGGACGTTTAAAAGTATTAGAGGAACTGATTCACAATGGGGTGGATGTCCCTGGAACGGTGGGAATTGGTCACACTCGTTGGGCAACTCACGGAGCCCCCAGTGATGTGAATGCACATCCACAGGTCAGTGGTTCCGGAAAATTTGCGGTCGTTCATAATGGAATTATTGAAAACTATATTTCTATAAAAGAATTTCTAATTGAAAAAGGCGCTAAGTTTGTTTCGGAGACTGACACAGAAGTGGTTGCACAGCTTTTGGAATACTATTATGAGGGCAGTGTAATTGACGCTTTGATCAAAGTGCTGAATCGGATAGAAGGAGCATATGCGCTGGGGATTATTTGCGAAGATGATCCGGATCACCTTTATGCGGTGAGAAAAGATAGCCCTTTGATTATTGGTCTTGGAAATGGAGAGAATTATATTGCGTCTGATGTACCGGCAATTCTCGACCGTACCAGAGAAATTAATCGTCTGGAGGAAAATGAAATTGCGGTTTTGTCTCGTCAGGGCGTAGAAGTTTATAATACGAATAAAGAACGGATCCCCAAAAAAGCAGAACATATTGACTGGGATATTTCTGCTGCGGAAAAAGGCGGATATGAACACTTTATGGCAAAAGAGATTATGGAACAGCCTAAAGCAATTCGTGATACCGTTAAGCCCCGTATTAAAGAGGGAAAAATCGTTTTGGACGACGTAAAGCTTACCAAAAAGCAACTGGAAGAATTCGACCGAATTTTCATCGTTGCCTGTGGAACTGCATATCATGTTGGCGTTGTCGCAAAGTATATCATGGAAAAGCATTTGCGTAAGCCGGTAGAGGTGGATGTTGCCTCCGAATTTCGTTATCGTACTCCGCTGATTGATGATAAGACTTTAGTTTTAGTGATCAGTCAGTCCGGCGAGACGGCAGATACATTGGCCGCTTTGAGAGAATCCAAAAAGCTTGGTGCCCGTACAATTTCTATTGTCAATGTAGTTGGTTCCTCCATTGCAAATGAGTCAGATGACGTGCTCTATACTTGGGCAGGTCCGGAAATTGCAGTTGCTTCCACCAAGGCGTATAGTACGCAGCTTGCAATGATTTATATGCTGACAATCTATATGGGCGATCTTTTAGGAACGATTGACGCTGTACATTATCAATATTATATCAATGAGCTTAAGGCACTCCCTGAAAAAGTTCAGCAGATTTTGGAGCAGAAAAGCAAAATACAGTATCTTGCAAGCCGTGAGTTTAATTCCAAGGATGTCTTCTTTATCGGCAGAAATCTTGATTATGCAATGAGTCTGGAAGGCAGCTTAAAGCTGAAGGAAATTTCTTATATCCATTCTGAAGCATATGCGGCCGGTGAGCTAAAGCATGGCCCTATCAGCTTGATTGAAGATGGGACTCTTGTCATTGCATTGGCAACACAGAATATCCTTTTTGACAAATTGATGAGCAATGTAAAAGAGGTAAAAGCCCGCGGAGCGGTCGTATGGGGACTGACTATAGAAGCAAATAAAGAGCGGATTCAGAAGGAACAAGTGGATTACGAATTCTGTGTTCCACAGGCCTGTGATATGATGCTGCCGTCGTTGGCGGTGATTCCACTGCAGCTTTTCGCTTATTATGTAGCGTCTTTAAAAGGCTGTGACATTGATAAACCAAGGAATCTTGCAAAATCTGTAACGGTTGAATAAATTCCGGCCGCTTGAAAGTTCGGCGGACTTCCGATGGGGGAAAAATAGATGTTAAGAAAAGAAAAAATTCTGGTTTTGGATTTTGGCGGTCAGTATTGTCAATTGATTGCCCGACGCGTTCGCGAATGTAATGTGTATTGTGAGATAAAATCTTATAAGACCTCACTTAAAACGATTCAGGAAGCAGGATACTGCGGAATCATTTTTACTGGAGGTGCCAACAGCGTTTATGGCGAAGATTCACCTTCTTGTGATCCTCAGATTTTTGAACTGGGAATTCCAGTTTTAGGGATCTGCTATGGAGCTCAGCTAATGGCCTATTTGCTTGGCGGAAAAGTTTGCAAGAGCGAAGTACGTGAATATGGCCATACTGAGTTTACGCATGAAAAAGATACCGTTCTTTTTCAGAATATCCCTGAAAAATCGGTTTGCTGGATGAGTCATACCGATTATATTGCTGCTGTGCCGAAAGGATTTTCCGTTACTGCAAAAAGTGCACATTGCCCGGTAGCGGCGATGGAAGAGCCGGAAAAGAATCTTTATGCGGTTCAGATGCATCCGGAAGTGCAGCATACCGAATATGGACAGCAGATTTTGAAAAATTTCCTTTATGGAGCGTGTAAATGCAGCGGCGATTGGGTGATGAGTTCTTTTGTCCAAGAAGCGGTTGCTTCGATTCGCGCACAAGTAGGGGATAAGAAAGTTGTCTGCGGACTTTCCGGCGGAGTAGATAGCAGTGTTGCCGCAGTTTTGGTACACAAAGCGATCGGAAAGAATTTGACCTGTATTTTTGTGGATCATGGAATGATGCGGAAAAATGAAGGCGATGAAGTTGAACAGGTTTTTCGCAAGCAATTTGACATCAATTTAATTCGTGTAAATGCTGGAGAACAGTTTTTAAGTCACCTAAAAGGGGTTACTGAGCCTGAAAAAAAGCGAAAAATCATCGGAGAAGGTTTTATTCGTGTCTTCGAAGAGGAAGCTGAAAAACTTGGGAAAGTGGAATTCCTCTGTCAGGGAACGATTTATCCCGATGTGGTAGAAAGCGGAACCGGAAACGCAGCAGTCATTAAGAGCCATCATAATGTAGGCGGCCTTCCGGAAGATATTGGGTTCGAAGGACTGGTTGAACCTTTGCGTGATTTGTTTAAAGATGAGGTACGCAAAGTTGGTACAGAACTTGGAATCCCGGATTTTCTCGTTTGGCGGCAGCCGTTTCCAGGGCCTGGACTTGGTATCAGGATTCTCGGAGAAGTTACAGAAGAAAAGGTAAAGCTTCTGCAAGAAGCGGACGCAATTTTTCGGGAAGAAGTCGCAAATGCGGGGCTTGACCGGTCGATTAATCAGTATTTTGCAGTTCTTACCGGTATCCGTAGCGTAGGCGTTATGGGAGATGGAAGAACGTATTCCAATACGATTGCGTTGCGTGGGGTAACGACTTCTGACTTCATGACCGCAGAGTGGGCACGGATTCCATATGATCTTCTAGAAAAGGTTTCCAGCAGAATTATTAATGAAGTACCAAATGTGAATCGTGTGGTTTATGATATTACATCAAAGCCGCCCGCCACTATCGAGTGGGACTGATAAATTAAGTGTTATTCTATCCCGTAAATCCTTGATATATGGAGGTTTTACGGGATTTTTCTATTTTAGTGGCTACAAATTGGCTACATCGAAAGCTTTTTTGTAGCCATCAGCCCTCCGGCATGATGCTGTCAAGCTGTCTGGCTACTTCGGTCTGCTTATTTGGGTAAAGGTGGCTGTAAGTTTCCATCGTGGTCTGTACGCGCTCATGTCCGAGCCGTTCCGCAATCAGCAGCGGAGAGAAGCCCATTTCTACAAGCAAGCTGGCGTGTGAATGTCGGATGTCATGCACCCTTATCCGCTTTGCCCCGGACGCCTTGCAGCCGTCCTCCATCTCGTGATAAAGGAAACTCTTGGTGTACGGGAACAGGCGGTCATCCGGCTGTAAGTTAAAGCATTGCTTCATGTAGGCTTTGAGGCAGGTGCACAGACCGTCGGGAATGGTAATCACCCGGTTGCTCTTTGGTGTTTTTGGAGAGGTCACGATGTCCTCACCGTTTAGCCGCTGATAGCTTTTGTTGATACGGATAGTGGACTTCTCAAAATCAACATCAGCCGGTGTCAACGCAAGCAGCTCGCCCTCACGCATACCTGTGTAGTATAAGGTCATGAAAACCGTATAGGCAGCGGGTTTATCTTTTACCGCTTCGATGAAGCACAAGAACTCTTCCTTTGTCCAGAACAGCATTTCATCGGCTTTCTTCTTGCCCATGCCGCCCGCCTTGTGACAGGGATTTTCTCTCAGCCCGTAATACTTGACTGCATAATTGAAAATCGCTGTAAGCTGGTTGTTTATGGTCTTGAGATAGGTTTGGGAATAGGGCTTGCCTTTTTCATCACGATAGCTTGTCAAGCCGTTCTGCCATTTGCGAACATCGGTGGGCGAAATCGCGTTCAGCGGGATTTTGCCGAAGAACGGCGTTACCTTCAAATCTATCAGCCATTTCTTGTTGGCAATCGTGGACGGCTTCAGGCGGTGCTCCATATCCGCGACGTACAGCGCGATAAAATTCAAAAAGGTCATGCCGAGGCTTGCTGTGGCTTGGCTGATAAACTCGCGTTCCCATTTCAGGGCTTCCTTCTTTGTAGGGAAGCCTCTTTTCTTTTTGTGGATGGTCTTGCCTGTCCAATCTGTTACCCGGACTTGTGACATCCAACGGTCGGTCTTTCCATCTTTGGTTACTGACATATACGCTCCTTTCTTCCACTCTCAGGCCCGCCATTAAGGGTTAGGGGTTTCGTACACTTTTGTCAGATATTCGTTTCGCTTTTCAATTCTTGTCTGCTCGTCCAGATCCTCCGGATCATCACATTTAACGGAAGTAGCCGCATAGTAGGCAAGCGTCTGTTCCTGCCACTTATGATAGGCTTTCCGGGTTTCGCCGTAGGTGCGGAGATCGTCAAGCTGTTCCTTCCATTGTTCCAAGAACAGGCACATATCGGCGTTGAAGTCGGATGCGCTCTTGCCGTCAAAGGAAATGGAACACTCCCACTGCTTGCTGCGCGGCGGCTTTTGAACATCAATCTTGAAGTCGATGCCCGTCACCGTTTCCAGCTTAAACAGGAAATCCATAATGTCGGCAAGGCTCTTGATTTGCGTGTTGCTGGCGTCATATCCGAGAATGTAGGTCGGCGTCGATTCCAAAAGGTCGGCAATCTGATTGACAACAGCGATAGAGACTTCAATTTCCCCTGTTTCATACTTTTGTACGGTGCGGAGAGATTTGTTTAGCTGCTGCGCCAACTCCGTCTGGTTAAGACCTTTCCTCTTTCGGAGCGTTTTGATACGTTGTCCGATTGCGGAATAATCAAAATTGTCCATGTCTGATTCACCTCGTCCATATTGTATCACATCATTATACGAATAACAAGTACATATTATTATTTCTTTTGCTATTGACATGCGCATATATTGTGCGTATAATAAAAGCGTACCAAAAGTGCGTATACTTTGAGAAATGGAGGTGGCACGCGAACTATAAATACTCAGTGCAGCATGGCGGCAAGAGTGAACAACAAAAACAGGAGGTACTATGAGATCACAGTTTATCACAGCGTCAGAGGTTGCGGAAATGCTCGGCATCAGCCGAAGTAAATCCTATCAAATCGTCCGCGACACATGGGAGTTCGACCATGCGGAAAAGGAGCTTTGGAAGGAGCCGCCGGACCCGATGCTTGAAGCCGTAGCGAAGCTATTAACGCCGCAAAGCGGCGAATGGACAGGTAGCGCAACGGAGTTGATCGGCGCTCTCGGTTTGGATGTTCAGCCAAACGCTTTGACTAAAAAGCTGAATGTAAAGGCAAGCCGACTGATGCAAGACTTCAATGTAAGGTATGAGAACTGCCACACCCGCACAGGCAGCGTTATCAAGCTGACACTTATAGAAGCGGCAATGTGACGATAGTGACGGTTGTGACGATGGAATAAGGTGCGGTGGGGGTGTTCAAATCATCGTCACCATCGTCACAACCGTTTCGGAAAGGAATGAATAGAATTGATAAAAAAAGCGTTCAGATA
>ENA-UOOK01001599-UOOK01001599.1-fermentation-metagenome-genome-assembly--contig:-NODE-1599-length-29621-cov-6.613779_pt1 | contig 29621 bp, 31 predicted proteins | sample MGYA00245777_ERZ724023 | MGnify/ENA primary metagenome ERZ724023 (study PRJEB28704, sample SAMN03018312) | fermentation metagenome | biome: anthropogenic terrestrial biome; feature: soil; material...
CTTGAAAAAAGTTCAGTGTGGGCAAAATTTGCCTACACTGCTTCTGACGGAAAAGATTATCAAGTTGACTATTATAATTTAGATGTAATTATTTCTGTGGGCTATCGTGTAAAATCCTTGCGAGGCACACAGTTTAGAATTTGGGCTAGTAATGTTTTAAAAGAATATCTGAAAAAAGGATTCGCCATGAATGATGACCTTCTAAATTCTATATTCTGTTACCTCATCTAATCCCTCAATAGCATGTCCATAAGATCAGAAACTGCAGATGGGTTATTAACCTTATTTCTAGTTTCCCTAGATCATAGGGATGCCTTGTCTTTTCGTAATCAAGACTAGTTTCTTGCAAAGTTTCTCTTGCGATTGTTGATTTTGTTAGCCCTTCCTGTTTAGCGAGTAAATCTAGCCTCGCTTCCAATTCGCGTGGCAACCTAATGTTTAACACACAAACTACCTCCTGTAACACAAATCGTAATACAAGGTTATAAAGTGGTCAAGTGCAATTTGACGTCTAAGATAGCGATTTTATCTCTACGAGGTTTTTATAGAAGGGTTAGCTGAAAATCCAATCAGCTTGCTGTGGGTTGAAGACATCACCCTATTATCCCCTCTCGCCACTGCTATCCAGACGGTCAGGGCAATTGCAGATGAATTGAACTTGCCCGAGGAACGCCTTTGGCATTCAGAGAAAACCGCCCATGGGCGGTTTTCTTGACTTTCTCCCCCGAAGAGCTTAAAATTAATAATAGAAAATTATACCATTTAATGTTTTTCGTAGAAAAAGAAAGTGGGTGTTATGATGAATATCGATATCCGCTGGAAGCAGAGATTTTCAAACTATCAAAAGGCTTTAGGGCAACTAAATGAGTTTATAGAGCTTCCACAGTTGAACAAATTTGAGGTTCAAGGATTAATAAAGTGCTTTGAATATACATTTGAACTGGGTTGGAAAACCATGAAGGATTACTTACAGGAGCAGGGGTTTGATCCGAAAACGCCCCGTGCTGCTATCCAAACGGCTCAGATGGCGGAATTAATTGAAGACGGGTATGTATGGTTAGATGCTCTCAATAAGAGGAATCTCATGGCCCACACTTATAACGAAGAGCTAGCAAAGGAAGCAGAAAGGTTGATTCGTACAAATTATTATCCCATGCTGAATAAACTCTTTGCTACCTTGGAGGGTGAACTATGAGCTTTGGTCTCCGTAAAGAAGATCTTAAATACATCGTCTCCACCTTAGCGCGTTTCCCAGAAATTGAGAAGGCACTGATTTTTGGCTCCAGGGCGAAGGGGAACTATAAAGCGGGCTCCGATGTGGATCTGGCGATTGTAGGGGATGCTATCAATTTTGATACTGTATCGAGGCTTCATGGGATCTTAGAAGATGAAAGTCCTATGCCGTTCTTTTTTGATGTGGTGGATTTCTCTCACCTAATTCATCAGGAATTGAAGGAACATATAGCTCGCGTGGGGAAGATTATCTATAAGCGTTAATTTTTGTTTTGGGGGATTGAGATGACTACAGCTGAACTGAGAAATAAAGTGGATCGAATCTGGGGCTATATGTGGGCTGGGGGAATTACAAATCCCCTCACTGTAATTGAGCAGCTTACGTATTTGATGTTTATCAAATCTTTAGACGATAGAGAAACGGAAAATGAAGCTGAGGAAGTTGTCTTGCAGGTGAAGCTGCCTCGGATTTTCCCCGAAGACAAGCAGCACCTGCGTTGGCGTAATTTTAAGGATCTAGATGCTCAAAGTATGTATGAGATTGTGCAAAAAGAGGTTTTTCCTTTTATTAAAGAACTCAATGGTGATAAAACTTCGGCGTACTCAAAATATATGAAAGATGCCATGTTCATTATCCCCGAGCCTATGATGCTAGAGAAAGTGGTTACAGGGATTTCTGAATTGCCGCTGAAGGATCGGGATCTGAAAGGCGATATTTATGAATATATGTTGGGCAAGATTCAAGCTTCGGGACAGAATGGTCAATTTCGCACACCTCGCCATATCATTAAGATGATGGTGGAGCTGATGGAGCCTGAGCCAGAGGATTTGATCTGCGATCCCGCCTGTGGCACAGCGGGCTTCTTGGTGGCGGCAAGTGAATATTTAATGGACAAGCATAAAGATCTGCTCTACGATAAGTCCCAAAAAGAGCATTATCTAACCCGGATGTTCTCCGGTTTCGATACAGATCAGACTATGCTGAGAATTGCTGCGATGAACATGATGCTCCACAATGTGGAGCAGCCAAATATTCATTATAAGGATTCTCTCTCAAGCCAAAATACGGACCGGAGCAAGTATTCGTTGATCCTAGCGAATCCCCCTTTTACAGGCAGTTTGGATTATGAAGGGGTTGCCTCTGATCTGCTTGCCATCTCTAAAACAAAAAAGACAGAGCTGCTCTTTATGGCTCTTTTCATTAAAGCCTTGAGGGTAGGTGGTCGTTGTGCATCTATCGTACCCGATGGTGTGCTGTTCGGCTCTTCTCGGGCCCACAAGAGCATCAGAAAAGAGCTCGTTGAGAATCAGAATCTAATTGGTATTATTTCTATGCCCTCTGGTGTATTTAAGCCTTATGCCGGGGTATCCACAGCAGTGTTGATCTTTATGAAGACAGATGCAGGTGGAACTTCAGATGTATGGTTTTATGATATGGAGGCAGATGGGTTTTCCCTTGACGATAAGCGTTCCGAAATTGAAGAGAATGATATTCCTGACATTATAGCAAGGTACAAGAATAGGGAAAACGAGAAGGATAATGATCGCAAGGGTAAGTGCTTTTTTGTTTCCAAAAAGGAGATCGTAGACAATGGCTATGATTTGTCAATCAATAGGTATAAAAAGATTGAATATGAGCAGGTTGAGTATGCACCGCCAGGGGAGATCTTAAATGAAATCACATCTCTAGAGGAAGAGATCACAAAGTCCCTCCAGGAATTGAGGGGGATGGTATGATGGAATGGGTTAAGCTCGGGGATGTATGCGATGTTAGAGATGGGACTCATGATTCTCCCAAATATGTAAGTGAGGGTTTTCCGTTAATGACATCAAAAAATATTAAAGATGGTAAGCTTATATTTGAAGGTGCTAATTTCATCTCGAAGGATGATTATGATTCCATAAACAGACGTTCAAAGGTTGATATTGGAGATGTTTTGATGCCTATGATTGGAACCATAGGTAATCCTGTATTAGTAAGTAAAGAACCTAATTTTGCTATTAAAAATGTAGCGTTAATAAAACCTGATAATAGAACTATACTAGGCAAATTTATTTTTTACTTTATTAACAGCAGTTATTTCTCAAACTGGAAGAATAACATCAATAGGGGTGGAACACAGAAATTTATTTCTTTAGGCGATTTGAGAAGCATGCAGATACCTTTGCTAACTATCTCGAATCAGATTCTTATTATTAAGACCCTGGACAAGGTTAAAGGCATCATTGATGCCCGTAAGAAGCAGATTGAAAAGCTTGATGAATATATCAAAAGCGTGTTTTACACGATGTTTGGTGATCCTATAACCAACCCTATGGGGTGGGAAATCGTAAACTTTACCGATGTCTTAGTTTTGCAAAGAGGTTTTGATTTACCTGTACAAGAGCGAGATAGTAAAGGTAGTATAAGTGTTTTTGGCTCAAATGGATTAGTAGGGAGACATTCGGTTGCAAAGGTGAAAAAAGGTGGTGTAATAACAGGACGTTCTGGAACTATTGGAAAGGTCTTTTATACAAAAGACGATTATTGGCCATTAAATACGACCTTGTTTTCTGTAGACTTAAAAGGCAATGATATTATTTATCTAGCATACTTTTTAAAATATTTTAGGTTAGAGCGGTTTTTCCGAGGAACTGGGGTGCCGACATTGAATAGAAATATTGTTCATAAAGAATTGGTTTATAAAATTAACCTTTCACTTCAAAACCAATTTGCCTCCATTGTAGAAAAAACCGAAGCCCAAAAGAGACTCCTAAACAAATCCCTTTCCAAAATGGAAACCTTATTCGACTGCCTGATGGATCAATACTTTAGCTAACCTTGGGGAAAGGACGTGAAGCCCGTGTCAAACTTCAGCTTTCTCTTAGAAAACAACCAATACAAGGCCTTCGCTGACTCCTGCATGGAAGCAGAGAGAGCTTTTGCCACCTCATACAAAGCAGTGGCAGTTTTGGCACGGGCAGCCTTGGAAACATCCGTAATCTGGGTCTACAATGCCGAGGGTATTAATCTGCCGGAGAGATACTCCCTCAAAACCTTAATTGATAACTACCAATTTGCGGAAATCGTAGAGACTAAAACCCTCTCCAGACTCCGCTTTATTATCAAGCTGGGTAACTTCGCAGCCCATGAAAATAAGAAAATAAGCAAAGAAGAGGCCATCGTCTCTTTGGCCACCCTCTTTGACTTTATATCCTGCATTCCCGTTAACTCATAACGAGGAAGGAGGAGGAATTTCAAACTTCTGATATAGTTTTTCCTGTTTTTTAGTAATTTCACCTATATGTAGTTTACGACCCGGATGTTCGAAGCATTCAATGACATCAAACTGATCCAGTACTTCCTGCATTGTATATTTGCCAAATAATTCTTTGTCTTGCATAGTTTTCTTGATGAAAGAAAGATAGATTAAAGCAATGAATTCAACAAATAGTTTCCCGTCAAGGGATAGTTCCGAAGATACTTCCAGACGTCGTAAACTTAAACGATCCTTAAGATTACCAAAAGCTTTTTCAGCAAGATCTTTGTTACGATAATTATCTAATGCTTCGCCAGCATCCTTTATTTTATTGCTAGCGAGTGTAAAAAAGCCATAGTTTCTCTTTGCTTCGTCGATAGCCTGCTGCTTTACCTTGAGCTTCAACCCACGTACAGGGGTTGACGTTATTGAAAAATATTTCTCATACTGTTTTTCATGTTGCGGATTTCTTTCCCCAGACTCCAATTCATCTTGTAGCTGAAGAAGATGCTCTGTGAATTTTTTCTCATCTTCTAATGCTTGTTCGGGATTATAGTAAATATGTAGGTACATCCTGCGTTTTCCCCTTAAGATATCACCTTTGTAGGGTCGCTTCTGGGAATAATCCCAGGCGATAGTGACGGAAGTCATGAAGAGTTCATGTCTCTTACTATAGTTGGTCCAGTCACGAATAGAATCACGCACTTTATCGATCTGGTTTTTCACGAACAATAGCGACCGCTTCACTGCGATCAAGAATTTAAGATGATTTTGGTACAGTCCATTTATGTTTGCTTGACTGTAGAAACCACGATCCATGACTAGATTCACTTTTTTTAAACCTAAAAAATCAATGTCTGCAAGGAGAGTTGTAACGGTTTTAACATCTAAAATATTCCCCGCTAGTTTTCGATAATAAAAAGGCAAGTTTGACTCCTCGCCGAATACCAGTGCGAGATTTATTTGTGGAAGCCGATCGTGCTCCTTGTTATTGCCATGTTTCACTTGTTTTAAACACTTGGAATAGCTAGAGATTGAAGTGGTATCATATGCCCAATATTCGTTTTCCATCCTGCGTTTGGCCTGTAGTCGAAAGAACTGCAATTTCTCTTCTTCGGTAATAGCAGCAAAAAGGTCACTAATTCGCTGGGAGGGGATAGCATCTCCAAAAGGATGTTTATGAAGCTGCCCCCATTTGGCAAAACGGCTTATCGGACTACTGTCTTCAAGCACCATAAAATAGGCAAGAGAGAGGATCTTTCTAAAGCTGTTAGGGAAACATGCTTGCAAGTCCGCTGCAACCCCGGTTTTTTCGCCAATATGATCAAGAAGGTATGTAGCACCGTAAAAGTATCGGGCTGACACTATCGGTACCTTACTGCTTTCAGTCGGCTTGTTTTTCTTTTTATTTGTGCCTCTTGTTGGAACGATTTTTCCAGTTTCTTTATCAACTCTGCCTATTAGAGTTCGTTTTGCACGTGATTGTTGTTTTTCTTTATCCCAACGCGAGACTGATTCATATGCATATGTAATACCGGAGCGCTTATCTGTTTGGTATACTATAGCTGCCATAAATTTCACATCTCCTCGTTATGTATATAGTAACACATAACGAGGTGGCGGTCAAGAAAACAATTGGTTATTTGCTGTAAAATCAACCTTTCCAAGGATGTTTAGTTGCTTCCTCGTTATGAGGTTTCGGGAATGCAGGTTATATTATGGATCGACTACTGCTACGGAGATACTTACGAAGAACGTAAATTTGAGATAGACAAACTCAGAACTGGCCACCATGAAAATGTAGAAATCAGCAAACTCAACGTACAGATCGAGGCAAAACAAAAACAGAACGAAGCCTTGCTAGAGCAGATTAAAACTTTATCAGGAGAACTGCAAGCAGCAAAAGAAGAGCACCAAAAGACGAGAGTCTTTAACCCTGACGAAATCTCTGAATTTGAAACTAGAAAACGATACATCGATATAGATATTCGGGATGCAGGCTTTACCTTTGGAGAAGACTGCATAGCTGAAGTAGAAGTATCTCCCATGCCTAATCCTAAAAATAGGGGCTATGCAGATTATGTCCTCTATGGAGACAACAAAAAGCCCATCGCCGTTATAGAAGCCAAAAAGACCTCTGTTGCACTAGAGCAGGGGGTACATCAAGCAAAACTCTATGCAGATGCACTGTCGATCCAATATGGCCAAAGACCTGTTATTTTCCTGAGCAACGGCTATGAAACCTGGCTCTGGGACGATGCTCTAGGTTACCCTAAACGCAATGTCTATACAATTTTTACTAAAGCCGAAATAGAGCTTTTGATTCAGCGCAGAACTACAAGACGCAATCTCGATCAAATCATCATCGACGATCGAATCACAGACCGCTACTACCAAAAGCTGGCAGTGAAAGCAGCCTGTGAGGAATATAAAAATAAGGGAAGAAGCGCCCTGTGGGTCATGGCTACAGGCACAGGTAAAACCAGGACCGCAATTTCTCTGGTTGATGTACTAACCAAATCCAACTGGGTCAAAAATGTGCTCTTTTTAGCAGACAGAACTGCTTTGGTTAAGCAGGCAAAGCAAAGCTTTTCCGATCTTCTCCCGCAGCTGTCTGTCTGTAACCTTTTGGATAATAAAGACGATAAAAATGCCAGAGCGATATTCTCCACCTATCACACCATGATGGATGCCATCGATGATAAGGGAGAAGATGGGAAAAGGTTATTCACCTGCGCCCACTTTGATTTGATCATCATCGATGAGGCGCACAGAAGCATCTTCAGGAAGTTCAAATCCATCTTCTCATACTTCGATGCACTACTTTTAGGAATGACAGCAACCCCAAAATCTGATTTAGACAAAAATACATATGAGTTTTTTAACGTACCTGATAACACACCCACCTACGATTACCCATACCGCAGGGCAGTGGATGAAGATAAGGTTTTAGTTGACTATCATTGCATTGAGGTTAAAACCAAGTTTATTGAAGAGGGCATCACCTACGATGACCTTAGCCCTGAGGATAAAGCCACCTATGAGGAAGCCTTTAGCGATGATGGTGAGCTTCCCGAGCATATTGAAGCATCAGCTTTAAACAATTGGCTCTTCAACGCTGATACCATCGATAAGGTAATCGTGGACCTAATGGAAAAGGGCCTGAAAGTTGATGGTGGTGATACTTTGGGCAAAACCATTATCTTCGCCAGCAACCACAACCACGCAGTGGAAATCAAAAAGCGCTTCGATCTCATCTATCCTTCTTTATCCGGAGATTTTGCCCAGATTATAGATAGCACAGTAAATTATGCAGATAATCTGATCGATAGGTTCAAGGTAGTGGATAAATATCCCCAGATCGCCATCTCAGTTGATATGTTAGATACAGGCATCGATGTACCTGAGATCTTAAACCTTGTATTTTTCAAAAAAGTGCGCTCTAAGGCCAAATTCTGGCAGATGATCGGTAGAGGTACCAGAACCTGCAAAGATCTTTTGGGCCCAGGCCGAGACAAGGAGCAGTTCTATATCTTCGACTATTGTGGCAACTTTGAGTTTTTCCGGGAACACAAAAACCTCATCGAAAGCAAAAATATTCTCAGTATCACAGAGAAAATCTTTATCGCGAAAATAAAGCTCATCGCCCAACTGCAAGATTTGCGATATTGCGAACCCCAATATCAGGAGTATAGAGCGAGCCTGATTGGCGAGGTCTTAGCTGCTATCCGGGCTTTGCCTTTGGAGAATTTTGCTGTTCGGGAAAAACGAGTCTTTGTGGAGAAGTATTCACAAAAAGAGGCTTTTGCTGCATTAAGTGAGAAGGATATCAGCGCTCTCATAGAACATCTGTGCCCCCTGATTATCTCCACAGATCCCGACGAGAGAGCGAAAGCATTTGATCGAGATTTATATAATCTGATGCTATATTTACTCCTGGGGAAAAACAAGGAAGCGAAAGGAATAATCAAAAAAATTGTGGACATTGGCCATAAGCTTTCCCAAAGGGGAACCATTCCCCAAATTGCTGCCCAAAGGGACATTATCGAGCAGGTAAAGTCTTCTTCTTTTTGGGAGGGAGTGGGCCTTGGGGAATTGGAAAAGGTAAGGGTTAGCCTCAGGGATTTAATTCAGTTTATTGGCACACCTACCCAATTTTTCTATACGAACTTTGAGGATGAGATCATAGGTGTAGCTGAGGGCGGAGCGATTTATGACTACGAAACAGCAGACGAGGACTATAAGAATAAGGTAAACCAGTATATCATCAATCATAGTAATCATTTGGCAATCCACAAGCTAATGAACAATCTGCCCCTCACCCAGACAGACTATAAAGCACTAGAGCAGATTCTCTGGTGTGAACTGGGCACAAAAGCAGATTATGAAAAGGAGTTTCAAAATACAGAACTAGGAAAGCTAGTGCGCAAGATCACAGGCCTCACCCAGGAAGCTGCAAATAGGGCTTTTTCCGAATTTCTCAATGATCACAATCTAACTGCACCTCAGCTTAATTATATTAAGACCATCGTTGATTATGTGGTGAAAAATGGGTACATCGAAGATAACAGCGAGCTAGCAGAACAGCCTTTCATCTCCATAGGTAGGATTACTGAACTTTTCACCCTGTCAGAGGCGCAGCGTATCATGGGCATTATTCAATCCATTAGGGAAAACACGCTGCCTATGCCCGGGTAGAGGGTGTTTTCAAGTAACAACGATCAGCTAGAAACACTAACAATATAGATAAAAAACATCTCAGAAACTGAACATTCTATTCTCTATCAGCTTCATACATACGCCAAGAATACCACAGGCTAAGCATTGGGGTTGGATTATTTTTTTAACAACTGAAGGAACATATAGCTCGCGTAGGGAAGATTATCTAAGAACTTTAATTATTGAGATGCACAGTCTATGTATGAGATTGTGCAATTCCTTAAGAGCTCAGCGTACTCAAAATATATACCAATACGATGTTCATTATTCGCGAATGGTGTGACCATTCTTAGTTAGGAGCTGGTTTAACTATTGATTCTTAAAAACGAAAGGAGGTCCAAACATGTTTAAAGATAAATATGAGATGACAGTAGAGGAAAATATCTTTGTTGCAAAAAGAAATATAGTGGATTATATTTGGAAAGGTGCAAACTTAGAGGGTATTGCAGTAACCTATCCGGATACCCTTTCAATATATAATGGGCTAAGCGTAAAAGGTATGAAGGTCGAAGATATTATAGCCATAAATAATCTTAAAAGAGCCTGGTCCTTCATATTAGAGCATACTGACTATGAAATTGACTTCAACTTTATATGTGCCATCAATCAGAAAGTTGGTGGCGATAATCTCATCCATAGAGCAGGTTTGCTACGAAAAGTTCCAGTAAGCATCGGAGGAACTTCCTGGAAACCAGATCCGCCAATAGAAAGTAAAATAAAAGAAGATATTGAAGAAATAAAAACCCTTACTCCCAAAACCCATCAAGCCATAGAAATGATGCTATACCTTATGAGAAGTCAAATGTTTTTAGACGGGAATAAAAGAACCAGCATGCTTGCGGCAAATCATATTATGGTTAGCGGTGGGGTAGGTATTATCTCTATTCCAATAGAACTACAGGCAGACTTTACAAATCTATTGGTGAAATACTATGAGTCGGGAGACAATACCACTGTCAAAAAATTTATATATGACCATTGCATAGACGGCATAGATTTCAGAGAGCAAGATAGACGGACTAATGAAAATGAAAGGCCTTCTTTATTCTAAGAAATAGGGAAAGCCCATTTTAGGAGCACTTTTTCTGATTAGCCTAAAGGAGCCTTCGTGATGGAGTCATTTCTTCATTATTACTTGCTAATTATAAATATCGTGGCCTTTGTTGTGGCGGGCTTGGATAAAAGAGCCGCAATCCATCATAGAAGGCGAGTCTCGGAGAAAAACCTCTTCAAACTCGCCTTGGCAGGTGGCTCAGTTGGACTTTATGTGGCAATGCTCAGCTTCCGACACAAAACAAAACACTGGTATTTTATGGTTGGAGTGCCAGGAATTTTACTCCTTTGGCTAATTATCCTGGGGTATGTGAGAAAGTGGATGTTGTAGCGGAGAGGGCAGCATAAAAATATGCCATTGGCTTTGCAAGTGGCATTTTTGGCTGATATTATCAGAATTTTAATTTTTTATTTTGTGGTAACATTTTCTTGCCTAGCTTTTAGCTTTATGCTATACTACAAATGGTATGTCTAGAACACACGCTTTCGGACCTGATGGGGTTCCGCATTTTGCGGTCTATTCGGGGTTGATGGAAGCGGAGGCTCAAACCCAGACTGGGGAGGAGGTGAAACAAATGGCCATCATTTCCATGAAACAGCTGTTGGAAGCTGGTGTACACTTCGGACACCAGACCCGTCGTTGGAACCCTAAGATGGCACCATATATCTTCACCCAGCGCAATGGAATCTATATCATCGACCTGCAGAAAACTGTCCGCAAGATCGAGGATGCATACAACTTCGTCAGAGAAGTTGCAGCAAGTGGACAATCAATTCTCTTTGTGGGAACTAAAAAGCAGGCTTTTGATTCCATTCAAGAGGAAGCAAACCGCTGTGGGATGTTTTTCGTGAATCAGCGCTGGCTAGGTGGTACACTCACCAACTTCAGAACTATTCGCAGCCGCGTTGCTCGTCTGAAAAAGATCGAGCAAATGAAGGAGGACGGCACATACGACGTCCTACCTAAAAAAGAAGTTCTGGAACTGGAGAAGGAAAGGGAGCGCCTGGAGCGTTTTCTAGGTGGGATTCGCGATATGGACACCTTACCAGGTGCCATGTTCGTAGTGGACCCACGCAAAGAGAGGATCGCCATCGCTGAGGCCAGAAAACTAGGTATTCCCATCGTGGCAATCGTAGATACTAACTGCGATCCCGACGAGGTGGATTACGTAATCCCTGGCAACGACGATGCAATTCGTGCTGTCCGTCTCCTTACTTCTAAGATGGCAGATGCTGTGATCGAGGCAAGAGAGGGACAACAGGGCGAAGATCTAGAAGAGGATGCCGTTGAGGCAGAATAGCCGTAGGCGGGCGTAAGCCCGCCTACTTAAGAGAGGAGGTTCGTAACATGGCAGTTACAGCACAGATGGTAAAGGAGCTGCGGGAGCGTACTGGAGCCGGGATGATGGATTGCAAAAAGGTCCTGGTTGAAACCGATGGCGACGTAGAGAAAGCTATAGAGTTTCTCCGGGAGCGGGGTCTTGCCGCCGCAGCAAAGAAAGCAGGCAGAATCGCAGCAGAGGGTTTAGTTGACAGTTACATCCATCCAGGCGGCAGAGTTGGCGTTCTGGTTGAGGTAAACTGCGAAACAGATTTTGTGGCCAAAACCGAGGACTACCAAGGTTTGGTCCGAGATATTGCCATGCAGATTGCAGCAGCAAAACCTGAGTACGTAAAGCGAGAAGAAGTCTCCGCAGATATTTTGGAAAAGGAAAAGGCCATCTACCGAGCCCAGGCCTTAGAAGAGGGAAAACCTGAGAAGATCGTGGATAAAATTGTGCAGGGCCGCATTGAGAAATACTACAAAGAAGTATGTCTTCTTGAGCAGCCTTTCATTAAAGATCCAGATAAAACAGTCCAGGATGTAATTACCGAAGCTATAGCCAGGATCGGAGAGAACATTTCAGTTCGCCGCTTTGCACGTTTTGAGCGTGGAGAGGGTTTGGAGAAGCGGCAATGCGATTTAGCAGCTGAAGTGGCCGCACAGCTGAAATAAGGGGGACACGGAGGCCGTGTTCCCTTTTTTATAGAAACGGAGGGCACAGGGTGGGTAAATATCGGAGAATTATCCTTAAAATAAGTGGAGAAGCCTTAGCAGGAGAACGAGGCTATGGCATAGATCATGAAATATTGCATACCATCGCCCAAGAGGTAAAACAGGTGCAGCAGACAGGGATTGAAGTGGCCATCGTCGTGGGAGGCGGCAATATTTGGCGAGGTGTTGCAGGCAGCGCCCAAGGCCTAGATCGCACCACTGCCGACTACATGGGGATGCTCGCCACCACCATCAACTCTTTGGCTTTGCAAGATGCTTTAGAAAAACTAGATGTAGAGACCAGGGTGCTCAGCGCCATTGAGATGCGGGAGATTGCAGAACCCTACATCCGCAGACGTGCCATGCGTCACTTGGAAAAAAATAGAGTTGTGATCTTTGCTTGCGGCACTGGGAACCCCTATTTTTCCACAGATACAACTGCAGCACTGAGAGCTGCAGAATTGGAAGCAGAAGTGATTCTCATGGCCAAAGGCGTGGATGGTGTCTATGATGCAGACCCCAAAAAGCATCCTAAAGCCAATCGCTATGAGCGATTGAGCCATTTGGATCTACTGCAGCGAGGCCTTGGGGTAATGGATGCCACAGCCGCGTCCTTATGCATGGATAATAATATACCCATCGTTGTTTTCAATATCACCAAACAAGGGAACATACTCAAAGCAGCTGAGGGTGCCGATATTGGCACTGTAGTGGGAAGGGAGGAATAAAAAAATGGCGGATCAAATATTTGTCCGCGCTAAGGAAAAAATGGAGGGGGCCCTTGAGGTGGCTAAAAGGGAATTCGCCACCTTACGCACAGGCAGGGCCAACCCAGGACTTGTGGAGCGATTGCAAATCGATTACTATGGCACACCCACACCTCTGAACCAGTTAGCTAACATTTCTACCCCTGAACCACGACTCCTACTAATTGCGCCTTGGGATAAGAGCTCAGTTCGGGACATTGAAAAAGCCATTCTTAAAAGCGATCTGGGCCTTACCCCCACAAATGACGGCCAGCAGATTCGCATAGCCATCCCTCCCCTTACTGAGGAGAGACGGCGTGAGATGGTCAAGCTTGCCAAGAAGATCGCAGAAGAGCGGCGAGTGGCAGTCCGGGCTGCCCGCAGAGACAGTAACGATGAGATTAAGGCCCTAGAGAAAAAAGGCGATTTGCCCGAAGATGATAGCCACCGCTTGCAAGATGAGATGCAAAAGCTCACAGACAAATACATCGGTCAGGTGGATGGGCTCTTGGAACGCAAGGAAAAAGAGATCATGGAAATTTAATGAAGAGGCCCCTTGCCCTCAAGGGGCTTTTTTTCTTGGGAGGAGATCACAATGGAGTTGGGCTCCCTGCCTCGGCACATAGCCATTATCATGGACGGCAATGGCCGCTGGGCACAACAAAGAGGCCTTCCTAGAACCTTCGGCCACAAAGAAGGCATGGCAGCCCTGCGTAGAACAGTGGAGAAGGTGGTGGAACTCAAAATACCTTACCTCACAGTTTACGCCTTTTCCACTGAGAATTGGCAGCGGCCCCACGGAGAAGTATCATTCCTCATGGGTCTGATTCAAGAATACATGAAAAAGGAAATTAAGGCCCTGGAGCGAAATAATATAAGGATCCAAATTCTAGGCTGTCCTGATTCTCTGCCCACTGGCGCCTACAGGGCAGTTGTGGAAGCCCAAAAGCGAACCGCACACAATACCGGCACCACCTTATCGGTGGCCTTAAACTATGGTGGTAGGGCAGAGCTTGTAGTGGCTGCACAAAAGCTTGCCTGTGACGTCTTAGCAGGAGAGCTTAAATGGGACCAGATCGATGAGGAGAAACTAGCAGCCAAACTATATACCCACCAAATACCAGATCCTGATCTCCTCATTCGTACCGGCGGAGAGATGCGCCTGAGCAATTTTTTGCTCTGGCAATTAGCCTATGCAGAGCTCTGGATTACAGCTACGCTCTGGCCGGACTTTACCGCCGAGGACTTACAGGAGGCGATTGAAGATTACAGGCAGCGAACACGCAGATTTGGCAAAATCTAAAGATCTCGCGCAGCGGATCGCAACTGCTGTGTGGGGGATCCCCCTTCTTGTGGGCATCATTTGGTATGGGGGGCTACCTCTGAAGCTTTTGGTGCTAGCTTTAAGCGGCATTGCCTGCTGGGAATACCGGGGCCTTGTGCTCCGCAAAGGAGGAGATCCTAGCTCCTTGGGGCTTTTCGGCGGTATGCTCGTGCTATTCGCCTCCCTGGGAACTGGTAATCTTCCTTTCTCAGTAGCCATAGCGCTCCTAGTCTTGCTTAATTTTGCCCTAGCTGTGAGAAGATACAAAAAGGGTTCGCCCCTGGCCAATGCTGGCTACGCCATGGGGGGCGCACTTTATGTGAGCATGTTCAATTTTCTAATTCTCCTGCGGGATCTGCCCGCAGCCTGGGGCAACTTTGCCCTCTATGGACTTTTTCTCACCTGGGCCACAGATGTGGCAGCATATTTTATCGGTGTCAGGTGGGGGAAAACACCCCTGGCCCCGAACCTAAGCCCTAAAAAGAGCAAAGAGGGCTCTGTGGCAGGTCTTGTGGGCAGTGCCATAGCCGGAGCCGCCTTTGGCACCTGGTTCGGCTGGCCCCTCATTTGGGGAGGGGTAATTGGGCTTTTGATTGGCCTTGCAGCCCAAGTGGGGGATCTGGCTGAATCCGCCTTAAAACGAGATGCAGGGGTGAAGGATGCAGGAAAAATCCTGCCAGGTCATGGCGGGGTTTTGGATCGCTTCGATAGTCTTTTATTTGTGGCCCCAGTTCTTTATCTTCTCATCGGGCTATTAGCATAAAGAGGTGTGATTATGAGCAACGGCCAAAAAGCAGCCCTGTGGGCAGTAGCTATCGCAGTTTGCCTTTACATCTTCTTCCGCTATTTTCTTGCCTACTTAACCCCATTTATTGTGGCGTTAGTGATCACAGCGCTAATTGGGCCTGCAGTGGACTGGCTGGAGAAACATACAAAAGTGGGCAGGGGCTGGGCCACTTTGTTCGCCCTGCTCTTTTTTGTTTTTCTCGTGGTGCTGTTTTTGGTGCTAGGAATCACCAGCCTCTACACTGAGCTCCAGGATCTCTTGCGAACACTACCCAAATACCAGGTGAACATCTCCCGGTTTCTTGAAAGCTGGCTGAAGGAATTACAATTCCTCTACAGACGATTGCCAGAGCCTGTGCTCTCGGCCCTTGAGGCCAGTCCTGATCTACTTTACTTGCGGGTGGAAAAATTGGCAACTGCCATCATCAATTGGGTGGTGGGTCTGCCGAACCTTCTAGTTACCCTCACCATCAGCTTTATTGCCTCCTTCTTCATGACCCGGGATCATCATTATCTACGCAAAGAGCTCATCGGCATGTTACCTCCAACCTGGAGGCAGCCCGCCCGACAGGTAGGGCAAGATGTAATCGCTGCTGTCTTGGGTTTTGTGCGCTCCCAGCTGATCCTGATCACAATCAGTGGCCTGGTCTCCTTTGTGGCCCTGGTAATCTTGAGGGTTAAATATGCACTGCTTCTGGCCTTACTCGTAGCTATCCTAGATCTATTGCCCCTGATCGGCCCCTCAGCTTTTTATCTCCCCTGGATCGGCTACCAGCTGCTTGTGGGCAACTATTCATTTGCACTTGCCCTTTTGTCTGTGCTGGTAGTGGGCTTTCTCATACGACAAATGCTGGAGCCCAGGATCGTAGGTTCCCAGCTAGGCCTCCATCCTCTAGCCACGCTGATGGGCATCTACCTCGGCTTTCGTCTTTTTGGCACCTTTGGTCTTTTTTTGGGTCCAGTGCTGGTGATCACCTTCAAGGCCATCGCCCGAGGTTTCATCGTACCCATGTTCTCTCAACAATAGAAGGCGGTGGTTTTGATGGCAAAGAGAATTTCAATTTTGGGCTCAACAGGTTCTATCGGCAGCCAAGCCCTGGAAGTTATTAGTGCCTTTCCCGAAAAAGTGGAGGTTGTGGCTCTCGCTGCTGGGAATAATATAGAAAAGCTGGCAGAGCAGGCAAAAAAGTTTAGGCCCAGTCTTGTATCCATTCGCGACCATCAAAAAATTCCCCAGCTACAGGGACTGATAGGTGATCTTTCCTGCCAGATCCTAGCAGGGGAAGAGGGCCTGTTGGCTGTGGCAACCCACAGCCAGGCCCAGCTTGTGCTCTCATCCTTAGTGGGGATTGCAGGCCTCCCGCCCACTTTGGCGGCCTTGGAGGCGGGCCGGGATGTAGCTCTGGCTAACAAGGAATCCCTAGTTACAGGCGGCCAACTGGTCCGGGATGCCCAGATGCGGGGTGGTGGCATGCTTTTGCCTGTGGACAGCGAGCACAGCGCCCTCTTTCAAGCTATAGATGGCAGGGAACGTGAGGTTGAAAAACTTGTTCTCACAGCCTCAGGTGGACCTTTTCGGAATGCAACAAAAGCGGACTTAGCAAAGGTCACAGTGGCGGATGCCCTGAATCATCCCAACTGGCAGATGGGGGCAAAGGTCACAGTGGATTCGGCCACTATGATGAACAAGGGCCTGGAGGTTATTGAGGCCCACTGGCTCTTTGATACCCCCTACGAGCGGATTCAGGTGCTGGTGCATCCCCAGAGCATTGTCCACTCCTTGGTGACCCTTACAGATGGTAGCATCATGGCCCAATTGGCAGTGGCAGATATGCGCCTGCCAATCGCTTATGCCCTCAGCTACCCTCAGCGCTGGCCCCATGTAGTTCCGGATTTAGATCTAACCCAAAAGCCCCTCAGCTTCCAGAGGCCAGATCCTGAGCTGTTCCCAGCCCTGGGGCTGGCACTGGAGGCAGGCAAGGTGGGAGGCGGGGCACCTGTGGTCTTAAATGGTGCCAATGAGGTGGCTGTGGCAGCCTTCCTTGAGGAAAAGCTTTCCTATCTTGGGATTGCCCCTGTAATTGAGGAGGCTTTAGCAAAGCTAGGAGGGGAGCGATCCGGGAGCTTAGACGATGTATTAGCCCTAGATCGGGCAGCGAGAAGTATTGCCAAAGAAATTATTACAAATCGGAAAGGTGGGTGATCCTGAACTCTCCAGCCTGGAGAACAGGAGCTTATGCTAACAATTATTGCAACGCTATTTATTATTGGACTCTTGGTTTTCGTCCATGAGGGAGGCCACTTTCTAGCAGCTAAAGCAGTTGGAGTGCGTGTCTACGAGTTCGCCTTGGGCTTTGGTCCTAAAGTTTTGTCCTTCAAGGGCAAAGAAACCAGATACTCTCTCAGGGGGATCCCTTTGGGGGGCTTTGTGGCCTTGGCTGGAATGGATCAGCCCCCTGAGGCTGAGGAAGCTGTGGCTGAGGATGATCCCAAAAACTTTCAAAGCCGACCCCTGTGGCAGCGGATGTTAATTATCGCCTCTGGTCCCTTGATGAATTTTGTCCTTGCCATCTTGCTCTTTGCCCTCTATTTCAACCAACTTGGGGTGCTTACAAGCCCTATCCAAGAGGTGCAAAAGGGCTCTGCTGCTCAAGTTGCAGGGCTCCAGGTGGGGGATATCTTAGTGGGCACAAGCCCCAACACACCCCTTACCTCAGAGCAGCTGGCCTGGAAGATCAATCGCAGTGCCAATAAACCCTTCAGGATCTTTTTCCTCAGAAATGGCAAACAAGAGAGCCGCCTGGTTACACCCAAAGCCCAAAAGGACGGCAGTGGCCTGCTTGGTATCTCCTTCGGGGGCGAGGGCAGGTTATACAGGCTTGGGGCCTGGGGCAGTATTAAACAGGCCTGGCTCTATAATAACCTGATGCTACAAATGGTGGTACAGGCTTTAGGCAAGATGTTCCGAGGCACAGGCCTCAAAGAGATGACAGGTCCTGTTGGCATGTTTAAGGTGGTGGGCCAAGTCGCGCCCCATGGTTTCTTGCCACTTTTAGGCCTAGCTGCCATGATCAGTACTAACTTGGGGCTCTTCAACCTGATTCCCCTCCCAGTCTTAGACGGTGGCTGGATCCTCTTTCTCGTTATCGAGGGGGTTCGGGGTAAGCCCTTAAAACCAGAGCAGCAAGGCATGGCCCAGATGGTGGGCATGGCCCTGCTCCTGCTTTTGTTTGTCCTGGTAACCTTCCAAGATATTGTGAGGCTGAAGCTGTTTTGAGAAAAGTAACGAGAAAAGTTCAGGTGGGGGATCTGGCCATAGGCGGAGGAGCCCCCATCAGTGTTCAGTCCATGACCACAACTGACACTCGCGACTGGCAGGCCACAGGCCAGCAGATTCGGGCCCTGGCCCAGGCCGGTTGCCAGCTAGTGCGGGTGGCAGTGCCAGATGGGGAGGCAGCTGAGGCTCTCGAGAGAATTTGCGCCTCCTCACCCATTCCTGTGGCAGCAGATATCCATTTCGACTACCGCCTTGCCTTGGCAGCATTAGATGCGGGGATTGCGAAACTGAGGATCAACCCTGGCAATATCGGGGATAGGGAGCGGGTACGGCAAGTTGTACTTCGCGCCAAAGCCCAAAGTGTGCCCATCCGCATCGGCGTGAATGCAGGCTCCCTGGAGAAAAGTATTTTAGCAAAGTATGGGGGACCCACGGCCCAGGGTATGGTAGAGAGCGCTATGGAGAAGGTGAGACAGCTAGAGGAGTTAGATTATCAGGAACTTGTAATCTCCTTGAAAGCCTCAAAAGTCCCACTGATGATTGAAGCTTATCGTCTTATGGCACAGACCACAGATTATCCTCTTCACCTTGGCGTCACAGAGGCAGGCACAGCCTACAGCGGCACAATCCGCTCTGCTGTGGGCATCGGTACATTGCTGGCCGAGGGCATTGGCGATACCCTGCGGGTATCGCTCCTTGCAGATCCTGTAGAGGAAGTTCGTGTGGGCTACGAGATCTTGAAGGGTCTGGAGCTGAGAACACGAGGCCCTGTGCTGATTGCCTGTCCCACTTGTGGTCGCTGCAGGGTTGATCTGGTCAAGTTAGCTGGGGAGGTTGAGCAGCGCCTTGTGGGAATCCAAGAGCCTCTTCAGGTGGCAGTGATGGGCTGCGCTGTGAACGGACCTGGTGAAGCTAAAGAGGCAGATGTGGGCATTGCCGGCGGAGATGGCAGTGGCCTTGTCTTTCGCAAGGGAGAGATTGTAGCGAAAGTTCCGGAAGAGGAGCTTGTGGATGCCCTCTTTCGCGAAATAGATAGTTTGAAGGAGCGAGACAGATGAAGATGAGCGAGCTTTTGGCACCTACACTCAGGGAGGTGCCAGCAGAGGCTGAAATACCTAGCCACCAGCTGCTGTTGCGTGCAGGATACATGCGGAAGGTGGCAGGAGGACTTTATACATATTTGCCCCTAGGGCTGAAGGTGCTTCAGAAAATAGAGGCCATTGTGCGAGAGGAGATGAATCGCGCAGGCGCCCAGGAACTGTTGATGCCCATAATGCAGCCCAAAGAGATCTGGGAGCAAACTGGTCGCTGGGATCTTTATGGTGAGGAAATGTTTCGCCTGGTAGATCGCCATAGTCGGGAGTTCTGCCTGGGCCCCACCCATGAGGAGCTGATCACCCAGACCGTGGCCCAGGAGGTGCGCTCCTACAGACAGCTCCCGTTGAACCTGTATCAGATTCAAAACAAATACCGAGATGAGATCAGGCCCCGCTTTGGCCTTATGCGCTCACGGGAATTTGTGATGAAGGATGGCTACTCCTTTGATCGTACAGAGGAGGGACTTGAGGAAGTCTACAGGCTGATGTATAAGGCATATGAGCGGATCTTTGCTCGCTGCGGCCTTAAAACCCGACCTGTTGAGGCGGACTCAGGTGCCATCGGTGGCAATGCTTCCCATGAATTTATGGCCCTGGCCCAAACAGGAGAAGCTGAGATCGTCTTTTGTGAAGCTTGTGATTATGCAGCCAATGTGGAGCAGGCAGAATGTGTAGCTGGGGAAAAGGAAGCAAACGAGAAGTCTCAGCCACTGCAGAAAGTGCAGACTCCAGGGAAGCACACTGTGGATGAGGTGGCCACCTTCCTGGGAGTAAGGCCCCAGCAGCTGATTAAAACCATGATTTATCTTGCCGATGATAAACCCATCGGGGTTTTAGTCCGGGGAGACCATGAAGTGAACGAGTTCAAGGTGGCAAACCTCACTGGCGCCACCACCCTTACCTTGGCGGATCCCAAAACCATCGTTGAGGTTACAGGAGCACCTGTTGGCTTTGCCGGGCCTGTGGGCTTGGCAAAAAAAATCCCTCTCTACGTGGACCACGCTGTGATGGCCGTGGCAGAAGGGGTTGTGGGAGCAAATAGCCCAGATGCCCATCTGATAAACTTAGATCCACAGCGTGATCTTGTGCCACTAGGTGCCCAGGCCCATGATCTGCGCCTGGCAAAGGCAGGAGATCCCTGTCCCCGCTGTAGCGAGGGCAAGTTGAGCCTGGTCCGAGGCATTGAGGTGGGGCAGGTTTTCAAGCTCGGCACCAAATATAGCGAGGCACTGGGTGCTGTCTATTTAGATGAGGAAGGTAAATCCCAGCCTATGGTGATGGGCTGCTATGGGATTGGTGTCTCCAGAACCATGGCTGCAGCCATCGAGCAGAATTTCGATGAGTATGGGATTATCTGGCCTCTCTCCATCGCCCCCTATCAGGTGATGATCGTTCCTGTAAATTGGCGAGATGAGGAATCCCGCGCTGAAAGCCAAAGACTTTATGCCCAACTTCAAGAGCTGGGAGTAGAGGTGCTCTTAGATGATCGGGACGAGCGGCCTGGGGTGAAGTTTAAGGATGCAGATCTATTGGGTATACCCTTGCGGATTACCATCGGCCCGAAAACCCTAGCCCAGGGTGCAGTGGAGGTAAAACCACGAAAAGAAGGTGTTTTTGAGCTAATCCCCAAAGAAAGGGCAGCAGCGTGGATTGAAAATTGGCTTGGGGAGGCTGGCGCATGATAGAGTTACTCGAGCTGACAAAAAGTTACAACCGGGGGGAGATCCGGGCGGTGGATGATCTCTCCCTTACAGTGGAGAGGGGGGAGATCTATGGTTTCCTAGGCCCCAATGGCGCAGGAAAGACCACCACCATCAAGTTGATGGTGGGAATTTTGGCGCCAGATAGTGGCCAGGTGATCCTAGATGGTGTGAATCTAGCAGAAGATCCCCTAGCAGCTAAACTGAAGCTAGGCTACGTCCCAGACAACCCGGATCTGTATCCACGGGTTACTGGCTTGGAATATCTGCGTTTTTTAGGCGATGTCTACCAGGTTCCCCACACAGAGCGCACAGAAAAGCTAGGGGAGGCCTTCAGCCTGATTCAGAACTTGGGGGATCCTATTGGCAGCTTCTCCCATGGCATGCGGCAAAAGCTAGCGATCATGGGGGCTATGCTGGCAGCGCCACCAATCTTAATCCTAGATGAGCCCTTGGTGGGGCTGGATCCTAAAAGCTCGCACCTGCTCAAGGAGATCCTCCGGGAGCATGCCTCTTTAGGGAATATCGTTTTTTTCTCCACCCATATCTTGGAAGTTGCAGAGCGGTTCTGCCATCGGCTCGGGATCATCAACCATGGTCAGTTAATCGCCTCTGGCACATTGGAGGAATTGAAAAAGGGAGAGCAGGGGACACTGGAGGAGATCTTTTTGGAGGTTACAGAGAAATGAGGCGGGCTTTATCCCTCTGGCGATTGTATCTGCAAAATAACTTTGGTCTCTCAAGCCTCAGGCAAAGGCTGAGAGGAGGGGAGAGAATCAAGCTTTTAGTGTTCCTTCTCCTCATCCCCAGCTTTGTAGGTTTTTTAACTATTATCTATCAGTTTTTTGCTGGGCTCTACCAGAATCTGCCTCCGGGGCAAGAGGCTGCAGGTTTGACTATAGGCTTTTTGACCGCCGGCACCTTGGTTTTCATCTTTGGTATTTTCTATTTACTGTCGGTCTTCTTTTTTGCAGAAGATAACCAAAGGATTCTCTATCTGCCCTTGAGGCCTCGGGAGATTGTAGGGGCTAAATTTGCCACGGTTTTGGTGAACGAATACCTCACATTGGTGCCTTTTTTAGTGCCAGGCCTCATCGCGTGGGCACAATTATTTCCTGAGCCTTTTTTCTGGCCTCGGGCTCTTATTTCCTTTCTCCTAACTCCCCTTGTGCCACTATCTGTGGCAGCCTTGGTGGGTCTTGTGGTGATGAGGTTTGTTAATCTGCCCAAAAGTCGAGATTTTTGGCGGGTGGCTGGAATACTCATCTCTTTAGTTGTGGTTTTCGCTTTTCAATTTTTCATTATGCGGGTTCAGAGAGGCTATACCCAAGAGGAATTGGTAAAGCTGCTGTTGGCACCAGATGGGCTTATGAGCCTTATAGGTAGGAGCTATCCACCTGCCCTGTGGACTGCACAATTTCTAGCCCGAGGAAATTTTGTGGCCCTGCTTGAACTTCTGTTGCTCTCAGCTGGTGCTATAGCTTTGGTGCTTTTTGCAGGAGAGAGACTTTTTTTGGGGGCGATTGAGGGCGGAGGCGAGGTTTCAAAAAGGAAAAAGGATTTTGTACAACCCCAAAGTAAACCACGGGGGATCTTTTTGGCACTCCTTTGGCGGGAGACAGCGCTTTTTGTCCGCAATCCTGTGTTTCTAACCAATGGAATTCTCAATATTATTTTTCCGCCAGTGATTATTTTCTTTCTTTTGCCAAGCAGCCTCGGAAAGCTGCCAGGGGCAGTATCGCCCCTGTATCTGGAATTGATTGCTATCGGCTACATCGCAGCCCTGCCAAGTCTTAGCGTGCTGCCAGCAACATCCATTTCCAGGGAAGGAAAACAGTTTTGGCTCTCAAGGTTGATCCCAGTGGCGCCCCAGCTACAGGTTTTAGCCAAACTTCTGTGGAGTAGTATAATTACATCTCTAGGCGGGCTTTTGGGCCTGGTAGTGCTGAGAGTTTTGTTTAAATTACCATTTTGGGCATTGGTTAGGGCGGGTTTTGTGGGGTTTGTGGGGAGCATAGGTATAGGAGCCTTGGCAGTGCTTATGGATACACTCTGGCCAAGTTTGGAATGGACAGATCCCCAAAAGGCCATGAAAGGAAATCTTACAGGGCTCTATGGGATGCTCAGCGCGAGCCTCTACCTAGGTGGGGTGGCTTGGCTTGTAATTAAATTAGTTAACAGTGGCTGGGGTCCTGGGGGGATTGCAGCTGTGTTATTGGGGATTTTCGTGGCGGTAGCTGTGGTTCTCTTGCGATTTTTAGTAAAGAGGGCACCGGTGCTTTATTGGAAGGAAGATTAAAAAAAGAGGCGGCAGATGCCGCCTCTTTTAGACAGTTACGACGCTCGGTCGTTTTTTTCCCATGTATTAAACTGTCTACTTAGAAAGGGAAAATTCGAACGTTCAGAAGTGACCTTTTGCGAAACGAGTCGTTCACAACTTCGGCAGACACCGCGATCTTTTTCTGCTTGAGTAATGAGTACGTCTCCACAGCAGCGACAATCGGCCATATAACCCACCTCCTTTAATAAGTCCAGTACATTGGAGGGCTTGTCTTTATTATAGCGCATATTTTCACGAATAGCAAATTTTGATAGGTTAAATTTATATAAATAGGAGGATTATATTGAATCAGGACTACTATTTTACAAAAAATCCAAAATCTGGGCATCAGATCCATAATTTCCAGGTGCAAATCCGGGGGTTAAACTTAAGTTTTTGGACTGATGCTGGGGTGTTTTCCAAACGGAAACTGGATCGGGGTACCAAGCTCCTTTTGGACAGCATTGAGCCAGGTGGGGCTCAGCAGATTTTGGATCTAGGCTGTGGCTACGGGCCAATTGGCATCACCCTAGCAAAGCTGGCACCTCAGACGCAGATCTATCTGAGCGATCCCAATGGCAGGGCAGTGGAGCTGGCGCAGCGCAATGCCCAGGAGAACAAAGTGGTTGTCCACGTGCGCCAGGGAAGCGGTTTTGAACCGTTTGCAGATGAAAAGTTCGATCTGATTGTGACCAATCCTCCAGTGCGGGCTGGCAAGGAAGTTATCTACCAACTTTTTACCCAGGCGAAAGCTCACCTCTCAGAGGGGGGAAGCCTGGTTTTAGTGATGCGAACCCAACAGGGAGCAAAATCCGCTCAGAGGAAGCTTGAGGAGCTTTTCCCTCGGGTTTCACAGATCGCGCTAGGTGGTGGCTTTCGGGTCTTCCAGTGTTGGCTAAGATAGGTTTTTTTAGTGCTAACTCTCCCTCCAGGTGCATATGGTTTAAAGAACTGCCTGAGGGGGGACACATATGCGACGGAAAATTATTATCATCAGTTATCTTGAGCCTGCCAGCATCAAATTGCTAGTGGGGCTTTGTTTACTCATTTGCACAGGCATTACTCTGTCTCTTTCCAGGGGCCGCTTTTTAATTTGGACCACGGTTCCCCCTGGGGCAATCGCAGGCAAGGTTGTGGTGTTGGATCCTGGCCATGGTGGTATTGATCCGGGATGTACGGGCAAAAGTGGTGTTCAGGAGAAGGGGATCGTCCTTGAGGTGGCCAAGTTAATAGGTGAGGAGCTGAAAAAGCATAATCTTCGGATTATCCTCACCCGGGAACGTGATCAGGCGCTAGCGGAAAACGGCGATCCTCGCCTTCCTTGGAAGCGGCGGGATCTCAACGCTCGGGTTGAAATTGCAAACCAGGCCAAGGCAGATCTCTTCATTAGCGTCCATGCCAATAGCTTTCCTGAGCCCATCTGGTCTGGGGCCCAGACCTTCTATCATGGTGCATCCCCCCAAAGCAAGCTACTTGCAGAGTCCATCCAGGACTCTTTGGTGGGAGAGCTGGGGCCCAACCGCAGGCGGGCATTAGCTGCAGATTATCGGGTGCTGCGGGAGAGCAAGATGCCCGCCGCTGTGGTAGAGATTGGTTTTCTGTCTAATCCCAGGGAGGAGACCCTGCTTCAGGATCCCGCCTACCAAAGGAAAGCAGCCAGGGCTGTTGCAGCTGGTATTATTACCTATTTTGTGGAACAACACCAGGCTAGCCGGGGAAAGGTGACCAGAACAGTTTCAGTATCAGCAAAGCTTGAGCGTACTTTAGAGCAGATGCGCAGACTCCGCGGGGGCCTGGCTCAAGATCAGATCCTCCTCTACTTTGAGGGTCTAGATCCCAATGATGATTCTTTAGTGCCTGTGGTGCATAAACTAGCAGTGTCTAAAGAGACACTATCAACACAACAACTGGCCCAGGTCATTGTGGAGGAGCTCATCGGCGGACCTAAAGCCAATAGCGTCCTGTATCGTACCATTCCCCCTGAGGCAAGGCTTTTGGGACTTAAACTCCAGGGCGATACTGCCACTGTGAACTTTAGCCAGGAGTTTATCACCAAACATTGGGGCGGTAGCTGGAGTGAGGAGTTGACTATTTATTCACTTGTTAACTCTCTAACAGAGTTGCCGCAAATTAAGCGTGTGCAGATCCTCGTGGAGGGAGAGAGCAATGTTAGCATCGGTGGTCATGTGTTTTTAGATCAGGTCTTTCAGCGTAGAGACGATGTGGTGCTGCCTGTGCGCAGCTCCGAGGGAATTGAGAGGAGGTAGAGAACTTGGGAATTGTGTTGAGAGCTTTCTGTCCCCACCCACCACTCCTTGTGCCCCAGGTAGGGGGGATGGAACTGGAATTGGTTCGGAAAACTAAAGGGGCCATGGAAACTGTGGCCAGGAATGTGAAAGAGGCAGAGCCTGAGGTTGTGATCATCATCAGTCCCCATGCGCCTTTGTTTAGGGATGCGTTCTCGCTGTGGGAGTTACCCCAGATGGAAGGTGATTTTGGCCAGTTCGGGGCACCCCACCTTCAGCTCAAAAGGGAGCTGGACTTGGGTCTGGCTGCAAAAGTTGCAAGCCGGGAGAAGAATTTGGTGCGCCTAAATCAGGGGCAGGCAAACAGCTATGGGCTGAGCACCAAGCTGGATCATGGTTGTCTTGTGCCCCTGTACTATCTCCACAAGGCAGGAGTTGATGTGCCAATTTTGCCCCTTGGCATGAGCCTTTTGCCCTTCCCCAAGCTTTATAATTTCGGGCTATCACTCCGAGAGGCAATAGAGGAGCTGGGAAGACGTGCTGCGATTATTGCCAGCGGCGATCTTTCCCACTGCCTCACGGCGGATGCACCTGGTGGGTATCATCCGCAAGGCGAACTTTTTGATCGAGAATTTGTGGACAAGCTCGTAAAAATGGATGTGGCAGGTCTCTCAGCCCTGAATTCTGATTTGGTTGAAGCTGCTGGCCAGTGTGGCTTCAATTCCCTAGCTATCCTCTTGGGCACCTTAGAGGGACTCGAGGCAAGAGCAAGTGTCCTCTCCTATGAGGGGCCCTTTGGTGTTGGCTACTGCACAGCCCAGATCGCAGCGGGAGAGGAGGATCCCACGCGCTTTCTAGCACAGTCGCTAGAAGCTAATTGGCAGCGGATGCAAGCTAATAAAAAAACTGAGGTTCACAAGATAGTGCGCCTAGCTATGGATGCAGTGGAGGCTTTTGTGGAAAGTGGGAAAGTCATCTCGCCTGAGGAGGCACCAGAGGAATTGTTAAAAACCCGTGCTGGGGCTTTTGTTACCCTGAAGCAGGGGGGACAATTGCGGGGCTGCATTGGCACTATCGGTCCTACAAAAGCCACTTTGGCCCAGGAGATCATCGCCAATGCCATAGCTGCAGCCACAGAGGATCCCCGTTTTTCCCAAGTGGAGCCAGAGGAGCTTACCCAGCTTACATACTCTGTGGATGTCTTGGGGGAGCCCGAGGCAATTGATTCCCTCTCCCAGCTAGATCCGGAGCGCTTTGGCGTGATTGTGAAATCTGGAAGGCGCCGCGGCTTGTTGCTACCGAATCTGGAAGGGGTGGATTCAGCTCAAAGGCAGGTTGCTATCGCCAAAAGCAAAGCTGGCATTGGTCCTGAGGAAGACGTAGAGCTATTTCGTTTCCAAGTGGTGCGCTACAGGTGAAGGAAGCACTTTTTTGGCACAAGGAAGAGGAGAGGATTCGCTGTGAGCTCTGTCCCCACAGTTGCCTTCTGGCGTCAAGGCAAAGGGGGCTTTGCCGAGGCCGGGTGCACAAAGAGGGGAAGCTTTTGGCCACCACCTATGGCCAGCTCACAAGTTGCGCTGTTGATCCAATCGAAAAAAAGCCCCTTTACCACTTTTTACCAGGATCCAGGGTGCTTTCTGTAGGTACTGTAGGGTGTAATCTGCGGTGCGATTTTTGTCAGAATTGGCAGATCTCCCAGCAGGATGCCCCCACGCAAAAGATGTCTCCCCAGGAATTGGTAGCACTTGCCTTGAAGCTGAAGAATGGGGATCCTGCCCTCTGTGGGATCGCCTATACTTATTCTGAGCCTTTGGTTTGGTATGAGTATGTGGTGGAGGCAGCGCAGCTAGCCCAAGAAAAGGGTCTAGTTAATGTTTTGGTTACCAATGGGTTTATTAATCCCCAGCCCTTGGAGGAACTATTGCCCTTTATGGATGCAGTTAATCTTGATCTGAAAGGGATGGATGATGCGTTTTATAGTAAGTATTGTGGCGGTAGTGCACTACCGCCTCTGGAGAGCGCGAAACAGATAGCAGACAACTGCCACCTGGAGCTGACTTGTCTTCTGATTCCAGGGGCCAATGATAGAGAAGCCCAGCTGCGCCAGCTTGTGAATTGGATTTTTGAGAACCTCGGCCCCGATGTGCCGCTGCATCTATCTCGTTATTTTCCTAGCTACAAATTAGAGCTTCCACCCACACCCCTCGAAACCATGAAGCGGGCTTTGGCAATTGCCAAAGAAAAGCTCCATTATGTTTATTTGGGTAATGTCTGATTTTCCTATGCTCTACCCTTGGATAGAAGTTGTAACGCGCTTGTGGATGAAAAACTACAAGGGGTGACAAACTATCTTTGAGTATGAGGAAAGGAGGCATTAGATTGTCAAATATTAAGTGCAGTGTCAATAACTGTCATTATTGGGATAGCGGCAATATTTGCCAGGCATCACAGATTTTGGTAACATCGGATTCGCTTGCAGATCCAGCGCCAGATAGTTTGGATGCGCTTCAGGCAAGTTCAGTTGGAGCTACGCCTGTGGAGACCTGTATGGAAACGTGCTGTAAGACCTTTGTGGAGAGGAACTCAAGCCATCTTTATGATGATCAGATTACCCGGAAATAAAAAAGGGAAGAGGTTAATCCTCTTCCCCGACGGAATTTGTGAGCAGGCTTTTTTCCGCTTCGCGGATTAGCTTGCGCACCATATTGCCGCCTATTTTCCCGCACTCATAGGTGGTCATGTTTTCCCAACCCTTTTCCTTAACCTTCTCTAGGAGGCCAAGTTCTGCTGCTGTTTCATACTTGAATCTGTCAAGGATTCTTTCTGCACCTGGGACGATGTGCTCTTTACCTCTTGGCATTGTGGCATCACCCCCTGGCCAGCATTGTGCGGGAAAGTTTAAACTTTATGAGGGCCTGAGGCTAAGCCTCAGGCCCGATGTAGTGGCTACTGAAGGGTAATTCCGGAATCCTGAGGTTTAGATGTGTTAGTGGGGGATAGGGGAGCTGAGTCGATGCCTTTGCCAATCTGTTCTTGGAAACCAACTTTCACACCCTGAGAAGCTTGCTGAATCAGTGCCTGCTCAGCAGCCTGGATCATCCGGCGAACCATGTTCCCACCAACTGCGCCGCAGTCCCGGGAGGTCATGTAGCCCCAATAATCATTAACAATACGAGACTGATCGATACCAAGTTCGTTAGCAACCTCATACTTGAATTGATCTAGAGCTTGCTTGGCCTGTGGATACATTACCTGTTGTCCACTCTCTTGACCTGTGCCCATTTAATTCACCTCTCTTTCAGTGGTTTGTTTGTAGTATGCCCCCGAGTTACTGGTGCATGCTAGAATTGATTGGTAGCTATGGATCTCCTTGACGTTTTTGCGCTATCCTCTCAGCAAAAGCGAACATTTGCTTTGGGGTGAAGTCACGCCAGCCCCGACCAGAAAGAAAAGCATCGGTAAGCCCCATTTCCTGTGCGACCTCAAAGCCGAGGCGCTGATTTTCATCTGTAATTTCTTGGGCACCGCGCTGTACCATCTCCCGCACTAGGTTGCCTGCATCGCGGCTGGTGAGATTGCCCCAGCCCTCTTCCTCAAGCTGAGGCAGAAGGCCAATCTCTTCAGCTGCAGCCCGTTTGAGATCCTCTGATGCTTTCAAAGCAACACCTCCTTTCACTATTAGTCTGCCGCGGAGGATGATAATAACACGGGGAAATAGTGACAGAGCAATATCCGGCAAGATAATTGGAGGTGAAGGGCAAAAAAACGGGGGCAAAACGGGCAAAAAAATCCATCACACACCCCTTGACTTTAAACGCCCGATTAGGTATACTCAATATTGCTGAG
>ENA-UOOK01001601-UOOK01001601.1-fermentation-metagenome-genome-assembly--contig:-NODE-1601-length-29595-cov-5.964455_pt1 | contig 29595 bp, 30 predicted proteins | sample MGYA00245777_ERZ724023 | MGnify/ENA primary metagenome ERZ724023 (study PRJEB28704, sample SAMN03018312) | fermentation metagenome | biome: anthropogenic terrestrial biome; feature: soil; material...
TGCTCGGACAGTCAGACAGCGGACGGCAAACTTTGCGCCGTGGTTGCGCATAGCGCCGAAAAGCTGGGCGTGCCCGCTATCCTGTTATCCGGTGCGTTGAGGGGAGACATTGCCCCATTGGAGAGGGTTTTCGCGGCAGTATTCAGCATCGCCCGCGGCCCGGGGGCGCTTGAGGAGGCCATGAAAAATACGGCGGTGAACCTGGAGTCCGCCGCCGCCAATATCGGCGCCGTATTCAAGCTGGGGCTGGATCATGGAAGGCTATGAGGAATTGCGCGATATTCCGCAATTCGGTGCACGATAGCTATATTCTACTTTTATGGATTGGTGGCGCCGGAAGGTGGGGCGCTCTGTCCTCAGAGCGCCGTTCACTTTGGATTGTATATCAGGCGTCGCCTCCGGAATACATTCAAGGAGAGGCTGCCTGGGTTTCCCTCTATCATACACGCTTCCCTGAATTTAAGCCGATTCAATATCGCTTCCGTCCGGGTGAGCACCCGGTGGCGAAAGAATTTTTATTTTACCCTAATTGAGTACATTTTTAAACTACCGCGCTGAACAGCCGCTTTGCGCATTGCCCGGTTTTTACGAAAAAAGGGTAAATTCGATATCGGAGTTTGCAAATGAAAAATCGGGTGCTATAATAAATTTTATCTTTAATAGAGATGATACTGAAACCTCTAAATAAAAAGGAAAGAAAATGGAAAAGAAAACTGAAATCTTCGCAGACGGCATCGGTCAGATTCACTTCGCAGGCGGCATGGTTCGCTATGACTTTGTGACCCTTCAGCCGGATACGGAAGGCAAAGCCAACCCGACCCCCGTGGTCAACGAAAGAATCATCATGCCCCCTCAAGGTTTTCTTAACATGTTCAATTCCATGCAGAACCTGATCGACAAGCTGCTCGAGGCAGGCGTACTGAAGAAGAACGAAAACGCCCAGCAATAAGCTGTGCTTTCGCCGAAACCGTTGTGTGGAAAAACGCAACGGTTTTTTTGTACCCTTATTTTTAATAAACGATAAATATAAAGGAGCGAAGTTTGACTTTTGGTAATAATGGATTTATTATATAATATAGAGAGAATATATATTCAATAATAATGGAGATTTTTAATGGTTCAAGCATTGTCAAGATGTGTTGAAATATTGAAATATGTAGGCGACCGCCCTGCCGGGGTAAATCCTGCGGACTTGAGCCGGGCCATGAATTTGAAATATACCACGGTTTATAACCTGGTCCAGTCTCTCGAGCGGGAAAAACTGCTGGAACGGGACAGGAACAATAAACTGCGGCTCGGAATCATGAATACCATGTTGCATGGACGGCGCTGGCAGAATGCCTGTCTCTTCGTGATCGAAGACCGGATGCGCGGCCTGGCGCAGAGATATGACTGCACGATGACATATTCGTATTACGACAACGGGCAGTTGTTGGGGCGGGCCTTTGAGAACGGTGTTTTGCGGGATATTCCGCGGGTCCTGAATATGTATGATACGGTGTCGGGCGTGGTCCATGCCGCTTTTCTGCCGGTGACGGAGAGACGGCTGTTGCTGGAACGGAACCGCTTCAATAATCAGGAAAATACCCGCTGGCATGACGCCAATGAATTCGTCAAAGCGGTTGAACATTGCCGCAAGCGTCATTTCGCGGTGCTGCCTTATGAGCAATATGGGCGGGTCGGAATCCCTCAGTTTTGTGAAAACCAGTTGGTCGGGGTCATTACAATGGAATTTAAGAATGCCTCTGACAAAGAATGGTTGGCGCTCCTGAAACGAACTCAATTATTAAGCCGGGTGCGGCTTGAAAGTTTTAATGCGACTGAAAGTGAAAACAAGGAGATTTCGTAAGATGGATTTCGAGGCCAGGTATGATGTGGTAGTGGTTGGCGGCGGTATTGCGGGAGTTGCGGCGGCGTTGCAGGCGGCGCGTTCCGGTAAAAAGACGGCTCTGCTGGAAAAAACGGTTCTGCTGGGCGGATTGGCCACCACTGGTTTGATTTTCATATACCTGCCTTTGTGCGATGGCAATGGGCGTCAGGTGACTTTCGGAATTTGTGAGGAACTGATCCGCTTGAGCATCGAATACGGCCCCGGGGATATTCCGGACAACTGGAGGAACGGCGAAAATCTGGAAGAAGTCAAACGCTTGCGTTGCGTGTTCTCTCCGGCTGCCTTTATGCTGGCCCTTGATGAAGTGCTGGAAAAGGCCGGAGTCGATATCTGGCTGGATACTCTGGTCTGCGGCGTAGAAAAGGACGCAGGCAACAATTTGACCGGTATTGTTGTGGAGAACAAAAGCGGACGGGGCTGTGTCCACGGTCGGCGTTTCATTGACGCCAGCGGCGATTGCGAAGTGGCGCGCCGGGCCGGGGCTTCCTGTCTGGCGGATGATAATTTTCTTTCCATATGGGCGCTTCAGTATCAGGAAAATGCCGCTTCCCTGTCGCCGGGCGTCGGGATGCACGTCGGCGGATGCACCGCCAGCGGTCAGCCGCTGGCAAAACCGGAATTGCTTGTCCGTTGCGGGTTGGATGCTTCTTCCTTGAATATAAGTTCCGGGATATCCGGCAGGAAAGTGACGGATTTTATCTTGAACGGGCGTAAACTGTTACGCGAACACTATCGGATGGCCTACGAAAACGGGGCCGGCAATCGTAAAAATCTTTATGCATTGAAACTTCCCGCAATGGCTCAATTCCGCAAAATTTACTGTATCGAAGGCGCATATGTGCTGCAGACCGGGCAGAATCAGCAGCGTTTTGAGGATTCGATCGGCATGGTCGGAGATTGGCGAAAGGCCGGGCCCGTCTGGGAAATCCCATATCGTACGCTGTATCCCAAAAACGGTCCCGGGGGCTTGCTCGCCGCCGGGCGCTGCAGCGCGGCCGCCGGCGACGCCTGGGAAATCACCCGGGTCATTCCGACGGCGGCCATGACCGGGCAGGCGGCGGGATTGGCGGCGGCTATGTCGCTGGATGCCGGGGTCGATCCGGCGGCGCTTGACGTGGAGGCATTGCGAAATGAACTTCGCGCCCTTGGCTTTAAGTTGCACCTGCCGGAAGCGGGATTGGCGTATTCCTAACCCTTGAGGACGGCCAGCGGCGTCAGGCGGACGAGCGGTTCGACCAGGTCAAGCTGCGCCGCGATGACATCGCCGATCGGCTTGTAGGATTGCGGCGCTTCGGATAGATCGAGCATTCCGTGGAGCTGTTTGCGCCTGCCGGCAGAAAACGGCTTCCAGCGGTCATAGGCGATGCCGTTCATGGCGCGGTCGCATTCTTCCGGCGTCAGGGTTTTGCAGGCTTGAGTACGGCTCATTACCCGCCCCGCGCCGTGCGAACAGGACATGAACGATTCGGGATTCCCCAGCCCGCGGACCATGTAGCTGGCGGTTCCCATCGAGCCCGGAATGATGCCGGTTTCATTCAGCCGGGCGCTGGTGGCGCCCTTGCGGTGGATCAGGCATTCGGCATCGAAATGAGTTTCGAGCGCGGCGTAATTGTGATGAATATTCACTTCGCGACGGAACTCGGTGCGGGGAAAAAGTTCCTGCAGGGCTTCGCGGAATGTCCGCATCATCCGGCGCCGGTTTTCCATGGCATAGTCGAGCGCGAATTGCATATCGCGGTAATAATTCCGTCCGCCTTCCGAATCCCACGACAGGTATGCCAGTTGCGGGTCCGCCAGGCGTATGCCGTTGCGTTCGGCGAAGTCCAGCGCCAGCGCCTGATAATGGCATTCGACCCGATGCCCCAGATTACGGCTTCCCGAATGCAGCATCAGCCAGATTTCTCTGTCGTCGGATTGTTGGAGTTCAATGAAGTGGTTGCCGCCGCCGAGGGTGCCGAGATTTCGCCGATCGAGCGTTGTCGGCCAAAGGGCGGTATTACCGCCTTCGTCCGCGTAGCGGGTGAAGCCGTCCCAATCCTGCGCCGTCGCATGAGAGCGTCCTTCACCGACCGGAATGCGGCATTTCAGATTTTCCAGCAGTTTGCGGCGGATCCGGATATCCTGGAAACAGTCGGCGGGCAGGTCCGTTTCGGCGGCGACCATGCCGCAGCCGATGTCAACGCCGACGGCGCTTGGAATCAATGCGTTGTCGGCGGCGATCACGCCCCCGATCGGCATGCCGATACCGCAATGGCAGTCCGGCATCAGCGCCACATGGTGAAACAGGGCAGGGTGCATGGCCAGATTCGCCGCCTGTTGCAACGCCGCGGGTTCAAGGTCCCGGCACCAGGATTTTATGGGAATTCGCCAGCCGCTTTCCTGCCTGATCCAATTCATCAGGCGGCCTCGGACGTGCCTGCCGGGGTGCGTTTAACCAGAGTCCGGCAACAAAGACTGCAGCGTCCGTAATGTTTCAGGCAATGGTAGTGGATGCTATGAGGAACGGGCTTGGATTTTATATTTTCATTTTCATGGAAATATTCGTTGCAGTATGGACACTGAAAGAATACCAGAGATTGGTCTTTCCTGCCGGATATGGCACGGACCCGGAGCCAGGCCGGAAGCGCAAATACAAACGCCCCCGCCGCAGCCAGCCCGGATGTCAACAGCACCCAGCCGTGAAGCGATGGCAACAGTTCGCCGATGAGTATGATCAGGCCCGCAAGGGGGAGGAGGGCGGCGAAAGAGAGGACGGCGAATATGGTTTTGCGGTATTTCCCGCTTTCCTTGGCGATTTCATCCCAGGCGGGAAGCTCCCCGGCGTTTTCGGGTTCCGGCGGCGGCCAGTCGGCGGTGCTGGGCGAACCGCATTCGGAACAGTTACCGGTATAGGTGAAAATCATCAGATGGGGGTATTCGCCGCAAACCTTGCAACTGCCGTGCGCATGATGCTTTTTGCGTCTGCTCCAGCGGATATGGAGCAGCAGGGGGAGCAGGACCGACAGGACGCCTTCCAGAATCAAAACGCCCGCAAAAGCGATCGGTTCCAAGAAACAAAATATGGCGATGTAACCCAGAAGAATAAAGATGGCGTAGCCCTGAAACACATAAGAATGAAAAACCTGAAAATTATAGAATGGGTTATGCGGCTTGAGCTGGAATCCATAGAGCGAGAGGTTGACGAAAAGCTCTTTGCGACAGTGAAGGCAGAATCCACTGGCCAGTTGGACGGCCGGTTGGCGGAGGCGGCGGCCGCAATGCGGGCACCGGGGCGCGAACAGACAGGAAAAAACGACGGAACCGGCGGCGATAAGCAATGGCCAGCAGAATGCGGGCAGAACCAGCCCGGTCAGGAGAAGCCAGGAGGGCGTGGGCGTCCGGGCGATGAACAGTGAAAACAGCCAGTTCAGGCCGAGCAGGAAATAGGCCAGGCCGATGATTGTAGAGAGAATGGCGATGAATTTGGCTTGCAGAATTTTATAATTCCGGATCGTCCGGGCGAACGATGCCTGATTGAAATGGGAACGGGGTATCCATATGGTATCGTTGAGGTTTTCGCCTTCCGGGTCTTTATTCATGCCCATCTGCTCCTTTTTCCGGTTATAACATACTGCGGAAATCGTCGGAATTCAATAAAAATTACCGAAAATAACCGACATTTTAATGACGGTTTCCGATGTGGTTTTCAACGCTGTTCGACGCCGATATCGATATTGATCAGGCGGCGCTGGCAGGTGGGAATGTCGAGGTCCTCTCCGTTGACGATGGAAGGAGTGGCGAATTCGAAGATGCCTTTGGAAATATTCTGCAACGGAAGTTCTGCCTGTTCCTTTTTTGAGTTTGATTTTTTGCGCGATTTGCGCGGCGCTTCAAACAGGGACGGAATCGGCGGCGGGGGCGATTCGGGCAGGGGCGATTCGTTTTTATCGTATTTGATAGTGACGGCCGTCACCTGAACGCGGTCTTCGTAGGCCGGAGACATCGACGTGCCGGTAACGATGGCCGCTTTGCTGTTGAAGAACTGCGAGGCGGCTTCGAGCGTTTTTTTCATTTCGCCGATCGTCAGGTCGCCGCCGCCGGAAATGATGGCGAAAATAGCGTCGGCGTCGCGGAAACTGTTGACGCCGCCCAGCAGGGCGGATTGAGTCATTCGTTCCAGCGCGATGTGCGAACGGTTCAGTCCGTCGGCGGTACCGGCGACGCCGACGCCGATACTGCAGACGCTTTTGCGTTTGTTCAGGGCGACTTTGAAGTCGGAGAAGTCGGCGGAGAGGAAATCATTGCTGCGCAAAAGCTCGGCCATGCCGAGGATGGTCCGGGCCATTTCGATATCCGCCAGGCGGTACGCTTCGGCGACCGGCGTTTCCGCCGGCAGGAGGCTGAACAGGAGGTCCAGCGGCAGACAGAACAGCGCGTCTGTGGCGGGCAGGATTTCGTCGATACCCTCCTGGGCGACGGTCCGCTTGCTGTGTCCCTCCAGCGTAAACGGCGAGGTCATGACGAAAATCGACGGGATGTTGTGCTGTTTGGCGACGCTGGCAAAAACACGGGCGCCGCCGGTCCCGGTGCCGCGCCCGAGCCCCCCGGTCACGATCAACAGCGAGGTGCCTTGCAGAATGCGGGCGATGGCTTCACGGAAGCGGGCAAAGGAATGCAGGCCGTTGGTGGCGCTGCCGCCGCAGCCTTGACCGCCGCGCCATTCGCGGTCGGCCAGGATTTTCTGGCGGACGTTGCACTGGGCGAGGGTGGTGGCGTCGGTGTCGATGGCAATGATATTCAACCATGAGGCTTCGGGAAACGACGCCAGATGGTCCGTGAACATGACTCCGGCTTTGCCGAGTCCGATTACCGTAATTTTGAAATTGGCGTTCTGGTTCATAGTTCCCGGGATCATATTTTAAGAGATTTTACGACATTGGCGAATGTTTTCTGGAAATTCTGCGCAAGGGTATCGAGGGCGGACGAGATGCTGTCGGTGAAGCCGCCGGACCGTTGTTCATCGCTTTTCATGCAGACGTCGCAATATTTCAGCGCGCCCCAGATGGTGCTGTAGCGCGGGTTTTCCAGTTGAGTGATCGCTCCGCTGGCGTCGAACGGTTTGCCGACCCGCACCGGGCATTCGAACACATCGCGGTAGACGTCCAGGGTATGGGGAAAAAGCGCCGCCCCGCCGGAAAGAATGCCGCCCGAGCCGATGTTGGTGAAAAGCCCCTGGCTCTGGAGGTTGCTTTTGATGACGCCGAACGTTTCTTTCAGGCGTTCATCAATAATCTTTTCAAAGGATACCAGCGGGATTTTGACGGTGGCGGAGTTCAAATTCTTGAGTTCGATGAAACCCTGTCCGCGGGCGCTCATGGCGGCAAGCGTGCCGTCGGTGATCAGCTTGCGGCAGGTATCGATATGCAGTTTCAGGATCACGGACAGGTCGTTCAGCACATGGTCGAACCCGACCGGAATGACGCCGCTGGCCATGATGCCGTGGTTGTATACGGTTACGTATTCCGTGGTGCCGGCGCCCATGTCCAGCAGGATGGCGCCGTTGCGTTTTTCGTCTTCGGTCAGGATGCCCATGGTGGTGGCGAGGCCGCTGAAAATCAGGTAGACGTTGTCTTCAAAACCCACGTCCTGCATGATTTTTGAAAAATTCTCGATCCGGTTCGTTTCGCCGTGAATGACGTGTACGTAGGCGTCCAGCCGGTGGGCGCTCTGCCCGAGCGGACTGCTGACCTTGCGGTGTCCGTCCAGCAGGAAATAGGAGTCGAACGAGCCGATGATGAGGCGTTCGAAGGGCAGGTGGTTGACATTGGCGTTGCGGGTGGCTTCGGTGATGTCGCTTTCGCTGACACGGTAGTCCTGCGCGCGGACGACCGCGGAGCCGACGCTCTGCAGCGATGAAATGCCGGAATTGGTGACGACGACGCCTACCGCCCGGCTCTGGTTGATCATTTTGCCGGAGTTTTCGTCGGCCATTTCAAGGGCCTCGGTCAGCAATTCCAGCGCGCGGTCCATGTCTACGATTTCGCCCTTGATGACGGAACCGCCGGAGGAGGCTTCGCCGCGTCCCAGCACCTGCAAACCGTCGCCGCTGCTTTCCCCGACCAGCACCCGAATGCGTGAGGTTCCTAACTCCACGGTAGTTAGAATATTTCGCCTTTCAAACATATCGCATGATTTCCTGAACTGTAAGATGATTATGCTAAAAGATAACCGCAAATAGCGAAAATGCCAATCGGGAATCCCGAGATAATGATAAAATTTCCCCGCGAACGCGGCTTGCCTGAAAATCAGCGGCAGACGTGGCGCAGCCGTCCGGCATTTTCCCGCCGGGCTTCGCGGCGGTAGGCCAGCGGCGGAATGCCGTCGGTGTACTGTTTGAAAAACCGGCTGAAGGCGAACTGGCTGCTGAAGCCGCAGCGGTCGGAAATGTCGGCGATTTTCAAATCGCTGTTGCCGAGCATCTCGATGGCGGTGTAAAATTTCAGCCAGCGGATGAATTTGCCCAGCGACATGCCCTCGTTTCCGGCACGGAAAAGGGCGCGCAGGTGCGATTCGGATACGCCGATGGCGTCGGCAATGGTTTTGACGTTCAGCGGACGGTTGAAGTTTTCCCGGATGAATTCCAGCGCTTTGCCGATGATCCGGCTGGGGTGTTCGCGGGGGGAGGCCAGCGGGAGATCGATGAGAATTTGACTCAGGCGGCTTTCGATGAACGCGGCGGTCAGGTGCGGTACGGTGTTGAGGCGCGACTGTTCGCCGGCGGACAGGACTTGTTTCAAAATCAGCAGGAGAATGTCTTTTTCCTGCTGCGAAACGGCGAATACATGGTTGCGGAGAATCATGAACGATTCATCGTCGAAACGGTCGATGTCGAACTGGATATGAAGCCGTTTGTGCGCCTGCGGGTTGTCGAGCGGACGGTAGCCGTGGCGCTGGAACGGAAACAGCAGCACCCAGTGGTCCGGCGGCATCTGCAACGGAATATTGTCGAAAACCGCGGTCAGGGTTTCCGCCAGATTGACGATGATCGTATAGCGGTTATGCAGGCGCGCCGGGTGCCGGGAGTGGTCGCCGCAATCGTAAAACAGCACCACGTTTCTGATCCGCCCGGTCAAGGCGGGGAACGCGCCGCGCATGAAATTCGGCACCAGCGTGCGGTGATGCTTCATCAGCAGGGCTTCATCATTCCCGAGGGCGGACAGGATCATCGGTTTTGATATATTTTTCATTTTTCCGGGCATGTTCATTTCCTGATTCCGGTGATATAATATTACCCATAAGCCGAAATAGCAACCTGTGAAACGAGGAAAATATGAAAAACAGCACCGATTGGCAGTATGCGCACCAGTTCATCACCGGGACCATGGAACAGATCCGGAGGCCCGCCGGGGGGAAGCTGGCGTATCCGTATTTGTCCATCACCTGCGGCAGCGTCTATGCGGAAAGCATTTTTTCCTGGGACAACCACCATATGACCCTGCGCTACGCCGCGGCCGGTGAATATGAACAGATGCTCTATTTCCTGAAAAACATGTTTTCATATCAATGTGGAAACGGTTTCACGCCCTGTGTGAATTCATTGAGGGACGGCGGCTTGCGGATTCAATATTTCCATGCCCAGCCCTATCTGGCGCAGAATGCGGCGATTTACCTGAAACAGACCGGCGATCTGGAGTCCATCGCCGGGCTTTACCCGAACTTGACCGGATACCTGAAGCATTGGCTGACTGCTTTTGCCGCGCCTTTCGGCCTGTACCGCTGGGGCGAGGCGTATATGTCCGGGTTTGACAACGAAATCGCCGGGAGCACCCTGCCGCCGGGGGCGGCGGTGGCGCCGGATTTGAACGCGCTGCTGTATCTGGAACTGCGGGCGATGGCGTTCATCGCGGAGCGGATGGACCTGTCCGGCGAGGCGGCCGACTATCTGCGCCGGAGCGAGGAGCTGAAGGAAAATATCAACCGTCATTTGTGGGACGAGGAATACGGAACCTACGCGGTGCTGGACTTGGTTTCCGGGGAACGGATGCTGCATTATCCCGGAGGGGATTACAACGGCACGTTCGGTAAACATGCCTATGTCAGTTGTCCGGCGCTGCTGCCGCTTTTCGCCGGGGTCGCCGGGGCGGAACAGGCAAAGCGTGCCCTGGAGGGATACGTGCTTGACCCGGAGCACTTCCGCAGCCGCTACGGCATCCGCAGTCTGTCGAAGTCGAGCGAGTATTACAACAACGCGATATGGGGGAACCCGGGGCGGTATTCGGACTATCGGCGGACGACGAATTCCAACTGGCAGGGGCCGGTATGGATTCCGTTGAACTGGTTCGCGTTTCATGCGCTGCTGCGCTACGGATACCGCGTGGAGGCGGCGAAACTGGCGGAGGATTCGGTCATGGTGATCGCCCGGAATGTCCGCAAATACGGTTATATGGCGGAGAATTTCGACGCGGAAACCGGTGAAAACCTGTATGCGAAAAATTTTGCGTCATGGAATATTCTGGCGGACATCATGGCGGATTTTCTGGAACCGGACACCGTGCCGTTTCAGATGTTTTTCTGATTCAACCCTTGAACCATTTGGGGACGCCGCGGGCGCGGAGCCGTTTGACGAGGCGTTCGCGCCGTTGCAGAATCTGTTCGGGCGTGCTTTTCAGGCCGGGGTCGCGGTAGGGCACTCCGGCGGTGGAACGGAGGATGATGTTCTGTTCTTTTTCCGGCAGGGCGCCGGAGCCGTGGAGCACGGCGGCGGTGCCGCCGCGTTTGCGTCCGAAAGCCGCGGTTTCGTAAACCCTGAACCCGAGCCGCAGAAACGCCCCGCGGAGCGGATACGCGCTGGAATAGGTGACGATAATGCCTTCGGGCTTCAGGAGGCGGCGGAGCTCGCGGATGAAGTCATAGGTCCATAATTCCGGGTTCACGTCCGGCGAGAAACCGTCCATGAAAACCGCGTCGAACGAAGCCGCCGCCAATCGGCGGACCGAATCGCGGGCATCGCCGTCCATCAGTGTGACGTTGTTCCAGCGGCCGTGCCGCGCCAGACCGTCGATCATCCGGTATTGAAGCGTGTCCGGGGGAAAGAGTTCCCGGGCGGCGGCCAGGGTGCGCGGGTCGTTTTCCAGCGTAATGATTTCGGCGTCCGGGTTGGCGGTGAGCGCGGCGGCGGCGTTGTAGCCGAGCCCGAACCCGATGTCGAGCAGGCGCGGCAGGGGGCGCTCGGCCAGGCCGGAGGGGATGGCGAATTTTTCGCGGGCTTCGGTTTCGGCGCCGGCGACTGTGTGGAAATGCTGGCGGTAGCCGGGATGGTAGAGTGTCGGCGAGCCGTCGGCGGTCCGGACGCGCATGGCGTCGCCGCCGTTCATCAGGTTGACGGCGTATTCGAGGAATTGTCCCTTTTTCATCCACCACTTCGGGGCGATGACGGCGTCGTTGTCGGCATCGGCCATCAGCCGCATGACGATCCAGTCGTCCGGCAGGCGGCGCAGAAAATCGACCGCGGCGGCGGCGTATTCGTATTCATTGAGCGGCTTGACGGGGTATTTGCCGGAGGCCAGCGGGGTTTTGCGCAAAATCATGAGCTGGTGCAGTTTTATCGCCTGGAAGGGCAGGGCGGCAAGGTCCTCGGCGGTTTGGCGGAAGTCCTCCGGTCCTTCGCCGGGCAGGCCGAGGATCACGTGCGCGGCGGCACGGATGCCGCGTTCGGCAAGGCTGGCGACGGCCTGGCGCACCGATGCAAAATCATGTCCGCGATTGATCCGCTCAAGCGTGGCGTCGTTGGAGGTCTGGACGCCGAGTTCGACCCATAATTCGTACCGCTGACTGAGTTCGCTCAACAACTCCAGCACATCGTCGGGCAGGCAATCCGGGCGGGTGGCGACGATGATCATTTTGAAATCCGCCAGCGCCAGCACTTCTTCGTACCAGGCGCGGAGCTGGGCGACCGGGGCGAAGGTGTTGGTATAGGATTGAAAATAGGCGATGTAGGGGCCTTCGTTATTGTAACGGCGGCGGATGTATTCGCGCCCCGCCGCGACCTGGTCGGGCAGTGAAAAATGATGCCGCAGGTGTCGTGCCCGGTTGCCGTCCTCGGCGCAGTAAATACAGCCATGCCCGCCGTTCAGGCGGTTCGGGCAGCTCAACGGCAGGTCGATTGCGATCCGGTGCAGGACGGCGCCGTACCCGGCGGTCAGGTATTCGCTGAAAAAATTGATCTTATTCATAATCCATTCACATTAGATGAAATCCGCGACAAATACAAATGACGAATTGACTTTTTGAGAAAAAACACTTATTTTACATTATATATCAGGAATAAATTAAAAGTCCTTCGAGGCGGCACGTTGCCGCCCATGGTCCGGCGCGCGGACGGCGCTGGTCGCCCGGCGGGCGAAACGAAGCGGTTCGGCTAATTAAAGAGGCAGTTTTTATGATGGGTCAACGAGTAGTGATTATAGGTTCCGGCGCCGCCGGAGTGAGCGCCGCCAAAGCATTGCGGACACGCGACGCCGAACTCCGGATTGATATTTACAGCGACGAAGAAGTGCCGCCGTATTTCCGTCCGTCGCTTTCTTTCGCGATTGCCCAGCAGCCGCCGGAGCCCCGCCCGATGAACCCGCCGGAATTTTACCGGGAGAAAAATATCGGACTGCACCTGAATATGCGGGCGGAGGCGATTGACCGGACCGGAAAGAAAGTCCGTTTCGCCGACGGTTCGGAGGAATCGTACGATTTTCTATTGCTGGCGACCGGGGCGAGCTGTTTCATTCCGCCGATTCCGGGTGTCGCGCTGCCGGAGGCGATGTCGTTGCGCGATCACCGCGATCTCGTCAAGCTGATGGCCCTGCTGGAGCGGAAACGCCATGCGTTGATCGTCGGCTGCGGCGTGCTGGGACTTGAACTGTCCGGTTCTCTCCTGAAGCTCGGGCACCGGGTGACCATGATCGAAACGGCGCCGACCATCCTGCCGCGTCAATTGGACGCCGTCGCCGGTGAAATGTACATGGAAATGCTCTCCGGCGTGGAGAATCTGGAAATCATTCTGGGTTCCGGCGTTCAGGAGATTCTGGGGGCCGATCATGTGGAGGGCGCCGTGCTGGCGGACGGCAGCCGGATCGACTGCGATCTGGTGATGATTTCCGCCGGGGCCCGCGCCAACCGGGAGCTTGCCGAAGCGTGCGGCTTGAATACGGATCGCGGCATTCTGGTAGGGCCGGATATGGTGACGAATGACCCGGCGATTTTTGCCGCCGGCGACTGCGTGGAAATTATCTGCCGCACCTACGGATTGCAGGAACCTGCCATCGAACAGGGCCGGATTGCCGCCGCCCGGATTCTCGGTGACGATCAGGCGGCGTTCAGTTGCGGGGTTTACGGCGCTACGCTGACGGCGTTCGGCGTCAAGCTCTTTTCCGCCGGGGCGACCGGTGGTGACGATTGCCGCGAATTCATCGACCGCGAGAAAAAAATCTACCGGAAAATTTTTCTGGCCGGTGGCCGTGTCGTCGGCGGCATCCTGCTCGGCGACACCTCTCGTTCGGTGATTTTGAAACAGGCGATCGCGGCGCAGCTTGACGGAACCCACGCCGCCGAAGCCGGATTGTTCTGATATGCCGCCCGCTTTCCCGAGCCTTACACGGGCGCATTGGATGGCGGCCGGTGCGCTGGCGCTGGTTCTGATCGCCGGGGGCGCGGTTTTTTATCTTACCGACCCGGTTCGGCATGCCTGGCTTTACCCTCAATGCGGCCTGTATCGCCATTTCGGGATTTACTGTCCGGGGTGCGGGGCGACGCGGGCGTTCCATGCGCTGCTGCATGGTGATATTCTCCGGGCGTTGCAGATGAATCCGTTGGCGCTGGCGTTGGTTCCGTGCCTGGCGCTGGCGTGTTTCAGGCCGCGGTGGGTGATTAATTATTGGTTTGGCGCCGCCGTTCTGGTCCTGCTGGCGCTCTATACGGTTATCCGCAATATATACCCGGCATTGGCGCCCGGTTAAAGGCATAGTCGCGCATCCGTTCGTCCAGTTTTTCCTGGACCGGCGCGTTGGCGGGGATTTCGTAATGCCCGGCGGGCAGGATATGAAGTTCACGCAGGGACTCCGGAATGGCGTTTGCCACGGCGAACTGGCCGGGCGGCACGACTGTGGGGTCGAATAACGCCGGAGAAAGCAACACCGGGATATTGAAGTAGCGGGCCGCGGTCGCGGCGTCGAAATAATTCAGGACTTCGTCACATTCCGGATGGAGGACGCGGTATTGGCGGACGGCTTCGCCGCTGCCCTTGGATTCAAATTGAAGGCGCAACGGATTATGCCCGAATGTCGGCACGTTCAGGTATGCCGTGCGGATCCGGGAATCCCACGGCACGGCCAGCGCGCCCATGCCGCCGCCGAAACTGCCGCCCCGGAAATGAAGATTGTCCAGAGCGGACGGTTCCAGTTCGGCCAGCACCGACACGGCGGTCCAGAGGTCGGCGGCGCAGCCGAGCAGCGCATAGGTTTCCCGCGATTCGATGCCGTAAAGGACGTGATGGGACGGTTGCCACGGAATTTTCGAATTTTTGGATAATCCCATGCCGCGCAAACACGGCGAGATGACCGTGAATTCTTCGTTGAGCGTCGGCACGGCGGGGTTGCCGTAACCGTGGCAGAGGAGGATGGCGCCCTGCGGGTTGCGGGGGCGGCTCAGCCAGCATCCGATGACGGCGTTATCGTGCGAACGGTAGTATACTTCATGGATTTCGATATCGGGATTGGGGCTCCAGATGGGCTTCCGGTCGAGAATCTCGACCGGACGCGAAACCGTTTCCCGGTACTTGCTCCGCCAAAATTCCTGAAAATCGTCCGGTTCGGTGTCCGGCGGCGCAATCGCCAGCAATTGTTCCTGACTGTAACCGCAGTATGGGTCAAAAGAAAACGGATGTTCGATTGGACGGTTCATTCGATTCGCTCCGACAGGTTGTTGACGGTTTAAGTTGGTGCGCCATTGTTAACTTTAGCGAACTTTTTAATTTGAGCATAAAAATAGCATAAAAATGAAATATTGCGCTTTTTTTCTTGGGTTTGTATTGCTTTTTTAAAAGAATCAATGTAAAAATTCTTGAGCATTATACAGCTTCTCTTTGTCTTTTGCAAGTACCGAAATAGATGAAATCCCAAAAGAAAAAATCACATAGAGATAACTCGAACTTGAAATATATAAATATTGCCATATTTGCTTGATTTTCCGCGCATAAGTGATATAATTTATCATGAATTATTGCTATTTCGGAGAATATCGGGATGGAATGTTACGGAAGTTACGATAAGAACCATAAGTTCAATCCGGAAAAATGCGCGTCGTGCGAATTGGCTGAATGGTGCAAGGACGCGGGCGATATTTCGTTATCCCACCAGATAAGTTATGACAAGGCCAATTACGGCATCAGTTCTACCGGCCGCCCCGATGATCCCGCCGATCCCGAACACAAAGAGAAAGAGCGTGATGCCATGTGGATGGCTTTGTTTCGGCTGGTTCTCGAAATAGACGATTACCGGATCAGAACCATCATACGGTTGAAGATTCAGGACCCGGATATTTCTCTGGCGCAGATTGCCAAGCGCTTCGGAGTTACCAAGCAGGCGATCGGAAAGGATATTCAGCGGGTGGTCGATCAATTTCCCGAATTGGGGGTGATTCTCTGTAACCGACCGATGTATAACCGTTGGCGCAAAACACGATTGACCGGTGAGAACCCGATATTCCGCAGAAAAAGGAAAAACAGTAAAGCCATCCAGCTTCAATTCAGATTTCCGAAAGCCAGTCACCCCGATCTGCTATTGCCCGGTTGACGCTCCGAGCCTTGAAAAAAGCATGGAGCATCTATGGCCGGCCGAAAATCGAAATACCATACACATGTTGAACCATATCTGGACGTGATTGCCGGCTGGTGCCGCGGCGGTGCCGATGACATACAGATTGCCGAAAAACTGGGGATCGCTTTATCTTCATTTTATAAGTACAAGAATGAATTTACGGAATTTTCGGAGGCGTTACGCGAGAATAAGGAATTTGCGGACGTCCGGGTTATGAATGCGATGTACAAGCGGGCAATCGGTTTTGAATACGAGGAAGTACGGACCGAATACATCGAGGGGCAGAATCAGGCACAGGACGGACAGAAAGCCAGGAGCGCGGCCGGCAACCGGAAAAAGGTTACCCGGATCACAAAAAAGGTACTGGCCGATGTCCGGGCACAGACGAAATGGCTGGATCTGCGGAACGGGAAAAAGGGAATAGAACCCGGGGAAAGTATAACTATTCGTTTCGATAAGGATGAAGCTGGTGTTTAAGCGAACGGAAAAACAATCAGAAGCCTTGCGGCTGTTTTCCTGCGGGGCGCATCATATCTTGTTATTCGGCGGTTCTCGTTCCGGGAAAACCTTTATCACGGTTTATGCGGTCATCCTGCGAGCGCTGAAAGCTCCGGGCAGTCGTCATGTGATTATCCGGCGGCATTTCATCGACGTGCGGCAATCGATCGGGATGGACACATTCGGGAAGGTTATGTCGCTGCGCTTCCCGGAAGTGAAGTATGAAGTCAACCGGAGCGACTGGTTTATCCGGCTGCCGAACGGTTCCGAAATTTGGCTGGCCGGGCTCGATGATCAGGATCGAGCCGATAAGATTCTCGGCAAGGAGTACGCCACCATCTATTTCAACGAGTGCAGCCAGCTTGATTGCAATTCAATTCAGACCGCGCTCACCCGCTTGGCGCAGAACTGTCCCGGAATCATCAACAAGGCATTCTATGACTGCAATCCGTCAAGCAAAAGCCATTGGTCCTATTTGCAGTTTGTGAAAAAGCAAAACCCCGCCGACAACCGGCCCCTCAAAAATCCAGAAAACTATGTTGCCATGCTGATGAACCCCGTTGACAACGCGGCGAACCTTCCCGATGGATATATCGATGATACGCTTGCCGGACTGGCCGAGCGCCCACAAGCGCGGTTCCTGCGCGGCGAATGGTTGGATGATATCGAAGGGGCATTGTGGACCCGGGCGATGATCGCCGAAAACCGGTCAAACGAAGCCCCGGCCATGCAGCGCATTGTGATAGCGATCGACCCCGCCGTAACAGCCAAAGAGAGCAGCGACGAAACCGGGATTGTCGCCGCCGGCGCCGATCGCAACGGTCATTATTACGTGTTGGGTGATTACACCCTGAAATCAGCCCCAGCCGTATGGGCTGATGCCGCAATCCGGGAATACAGGCGATGGAAAGCCGACCGGATCATCGGGGAAGTGAACAACGGCGGCGACCTGGTTGAATCGGTTATCCGATCAGTAGACCGGAATGTTTCATTTTCCGCCGTTCGGGCCAGCCGCGGCAAGATCGTCCGGGCAGAACCCATCGCCGCGCTTTACGAAAAAGGCCGGGTACATCATTGCGGGTATTTCCCGGAGCTCGAGGACCAGATGTGCGGCTACACCGGCAAAGACGATGAGAAAAGCCCGGACCGCATGGATGCGATGGTATGGGCGTTGACGGAGCTGTCAGAACGCGCCGGAGGGAGTAGAATACTGGTTACCGGTTGACGCTGTTTGCTCCTGAAAACAGGAGCGCATATGTCAAGCATCATTTTTTCCCGGCAACATGAAAAGCTGAGCAAACTATCGGAAAAGCTGAAACGGATCGATGCCGCCTATTCGGGCGGCGATGACTATATTAAACTGGCATTGATCAAGCACGCCGCCGAGCCCCAGATGGAATTTGATGAACGCCTGCAGCGAGCCTATTATGTCAATCATCCACGCCGGATTGCGCAGATTATCAGCCGCTTCATGTTCTCCGTGGAGCCTGACCGCAAGGGCGCGGCCGAGAATATAATCCAGGACTGGAGCAGAACCGGGCTTCGCGCCGATGAGGTGATGCTTCAACTCTGCACGATCATCAACTGTTTCCCGTGGGGGTGGCTGCTGGTGGATATGCCTGGTACTGTTACCGGCATCAGCGAGCGCGAAAAACAATCGCGGAAGATTCGGCCATACGTCCGGGCATTGAAGCCGTTCGATGTTACCGATTGGTCATACGGCGCGGATGGCGGCCTCGATTGGGCGATTGTCGCGGAATTCGAGATTGACAAAAGCAACCCGCTTGAGCCGCCGAAATCCACCAGGCGACGCCGCCTGTGGACGCGCAACGAATGGGTTCTTTACGAACAGGATAACATCATCAATTCCACTGAAATAGCCCGCGCTTCTCACAATCTCGGCATGGTTCCGTTGATCCAGGTATCGGAGCCGGACGGATACGGATTGAATGCCAATCATTGGTTTGAGGACGTTGTCCGCATTTCGGACGCTATTCTGAACAACGAATCCGAAGCGCAGATGAACATCGTCAAGCAGATGTACGGATTGCTGGTCGTGTCGGAGGGATTTGCGCGGTCGGTCAAGGAACTGGAAGATGATCCGAAAAAACAGGCAGAAGTTTTTGCGGCGGCAATCGGACGTAGCGCGGCCGCCTGGGAAGGCCCGGAAGAAAAAGGCATTACTCGCTACGAATCCCCGAATGGTGCCGTAACCGCTGAAATCCGAGGCGAAATCAAAGAACTGAAACAAGAACTCTTTGATACTGTGGGGCTGGCGTTGCAATCCAACAGCAAACAGGCGCAGACGGCAGAAAGCAAGGCATGGGACTCCCATCAGGTCGAACAGTTCCTGGCGGCAAGATCGCTGATTCTCGAACAAGCGGAAGCGGCGGCATGGAGGCTGATTAACCTGTGGGATAAGTCTATCCCCGTTCCGGATATCGCTTACCAGCGGGATTTTGCGGTGGCCGATCTGCAAGCCGACATAGCGGCGCTGATGGACTTGTCGGCCCTTGAAACCGGTCCTGCATTCGCCCGCGCCGTCCGCAAAGCCGCCCTCAACAAATTGGATGAAATAGACCGGATTTCGCCAAAAGAATACAAGGAAATCGAAAACGAGATTGCCGAATGGGAACCGCAACCATTGACGTTTCCGGGAATGACATTACCGATAACCAATCAGGAGACAATGAATAATGAAGATTAAGGAAATCCTGGCTAAAGTCACGAAAGGGGAAGCCCTGGCCGACGCCGAAAAAGAATTTCTGACCAAGTACGAGGAGCCGAAGCCGGATACCGGCAAGGTCACGCAGCTTGAGGCGGACAAGGCCGCGCTTGCCCAGAAGGTCGCCGACCTGGAAGCCGAAAAGGAAACCGAAGCCAACAAGGGCAAGCCCGAAGTGGAACAACTCAAGGCCGAGATCATTAAAAAAGATCAGAAGATCACCACGCTGGAGAAAGAGCGCGACACCGTCAAGGCCGAAAAGGCGGACATCGAACGCGACAATTCCATCCGGGCCATCGCCGCCGAGAACCGGTTCAAGAATTTCGAGTACCTGAAATTCAACCTGGGCGGCGCGAAAGTCGATCTGTCGAACAAGGACGCGGTCAAGGCGCACATGGACCAGCTTCGCAAGGATTCCCCGGAATTCTTCACTGCCGAAGTCAACGGCGGCGGCGCGGGGTCAAATACCGGCCACGGCGGCGGCGGGTCCGGAACCGACCAGGTCAAAGCCTATACCGACGCCAAAGCAAGCGGAAACTTCGCCGACATGGTCGCGAACGCTCCGATTCTTAAATAAGCACCTCAAATAATAGGAGATAAAAAAATGCTTACTGTTGCCGATCTTGCTCTTCAAAAAAGAGACCTTTCCGACGTACTCGATACCATCGTGGGAGCCCAGCCGACTTTCATCAGCCTGTTCAGGCGGAAGCCGGACGCCTTCAACCAGAAGCACGAATGGCTCGAAGATCAGATTGTCGGGCGTTCATTCGCCGCGACCGCCGCCGCGGAAGGCGTGTTGACCGTTGCCGCCGCCGATTCCGCCAAGGTCCGCGTCGGAACGCTCATCACCCTGAAAGATGATTCTGCGCTGTTTGCCGTGACCGCGAAAACCGCCACCACGATCACTGTGGAACTGGCGTCCGCGAACGGCTCCAGCCTGACCGCCGCCACCCTGCCGGAAGCCGGGGGCGCGTTCAGTATCATCAGTACCCCGATGCGTGAAGCCTCCACCAACGACGATGGCGAAGAAACGTACCATCACCTCGGAACCGCCGACAACGCCACGCAGATTCTCCGCAAGGAAATCATCATCAGCGGTTCGGCACTGGCGATCAAGGTGTACGGAAACGTCACCAATCAGCTCAATTACCAGACCGCTTTTGCGCTGGCCGAGCTGACGCAGGACCTGAACCGCATCGCGCTGTTCGGCCGCAGGGTTTATCCCACCGGCGTGGTCAAGGGTGAAATCGGCGGCCTGTACTTCTACGGGGCGCAGGCGGGCGGGCTGTCGATCAACGCCAACGGCAACCGCCTCGACAGCTACGTCATCAACGACGGAGCGCAGGCGGTGGTTGGAACCGGAGCGCGTCCGTCCCTGATCCTGTGCGGCCCGGGACAGGCCCGCGTCATTTCCAACGAGTACAAGAACCAGTTGCAGGTGATCCGGGAAGACAAGACCCGCGGCGCTTATGTGGCGGTGATCGTGAACGAAGTCAACGGCAGCACCATGACGGTGATGGTGGAACCGGACATCCCGGATACCCATGCGTGGATTCAGGACCCGTCCGGTTTCGGTCTGTCCAACCTGGCGGGGCGGGGAATTCACGACGAAGACGCCACCCCGAAAGGCTTTGACGGCGTCCGCCGTATGGCCCTCGGTGAACTGACGCTGGAGTACAAGAACGCGAAGCAGCGGCTTTGCCTGATCAAGAACCTGAAAGCCAGCGCCGCCGCCATCGCGGAAATCAAGGCCAATGTCAAAACGGTCAACGTGGCCGCCGACGCGGTCAATATGGATGTTGCCGCGGCCAGCATCGCCACCGACGCCGTCAATGTGGCCACCGACGCGGTCAACGTGACCGCCGACACGGTTACGGTAAACCCGGCTGAATAACAGCATGGCAACACGGGGGCTGCGGGCGCAATGCCCATAGCCCCCCTTTTCTTAAACAGAGGACAAGCGAATCATGAAAATCAAAGCAAAGATTCCGTTCAAGAATCAGATCCGGGTGATTTATGCGGACGATGCCGGGCGGCTCCGCCACCGGGATTTTCCGCGGGATGCCGCGGATGCCGAAATTATCGCCGGGCTTGCCGTGGGGATCGATGCGGGCGCCGCCGGGCCGGGGAAAGCCGATACCGGGATTGACGCGCTCCGCCGGGAAGCCAAAGCCCTCGGCATCAAGAGCCCGCACATGATGAAGAAAGAGACCCTGATCGCGAAGATCAAGGCCGCAAAAGGAGAATAACCCATGAAAATCATCAAAAAAGAATACCGTCCTTACGGCGTGATGATCGTGACCGCCGAAATCGACGGCAAGCCCGTGACCAAGCGGCTGAAAGCCGGTATTTCCGACACTGAAATCAAGAAAGCATTCGGTGAAGTGACCGACACCTCCGCAACGGTGCCAGTTGCCGAACCCAAAAAAGGCACGAAAAAATGATCACCGTTGATATGGCCGATGCCTACTTTGAAAAGCATATGGATAAAAATTACTGGGCGGGATTGCCGCTGGAAACCAGAGAAGCGGTGCTCTGCATGGCAGAAAACGACGTTGCGGCTGCATTGGGATTCCCTGTCAACCCCGATGTACCGGCACAGAGATACGCCGTATGCGAGCAGGCGGTATTCCTCTCCAGAAATCACTCCAAGCAGACCGGGGGCAAGGATATAGCATCCGAATCTCTGGACGGAGTAGGCAGTCGGTCATATCATTTTATCAACACTGAAAACCCCGGCATCAGCCCACGCGCGGCGGCTTATATCAAGCAGGCCAAAAGCGGAGCCCTCCGGGGCAGCCTAAGAGTTTACCGTGGCTAATATTATCCGGCAAAAGCTAAACGCGCACTCGGCAAAGGGACAATCTTTTATCGAGGCAAATACCAAGGATCTGTACGGTATCTATCTGGAAGCCCGCTACAGGATTGAAAGCAGGATTGCTGAATATGTCCGTAGCGGGCGCAATTCTTTTACCGGGCCGCGCATGGTCAAGCTCATGGAAGAAATCCAGTCCATGTTCCCGGAGTTCGAGGAAAAGTACCGGGAAACCGCCAAAGAAGCCATCACCTATATTGCACAGAGCTACTACCGGTCCGCGCTGAATGATCTGTCGCTCACCGGAACGCCGGTTGACGGTTTCGCGAAAGACCGGCTGCAATTGACCCTTGACGATGCCTATACCCATATCGCCGGGGCTACCCGAAAAATGAGCGATTACGCGATCTACAATCTGCGGCGGCTGTCCGCGCAGGTTATGCGCGTGGCAAACCTGACCGGGGCGACGCGGGCGCAGGTGTCGCGGCAACTGTATGCCGCCAATTACGCCGATGGCTTTTTCCAATTCCGCGACCGTGCCGGCAAGGCGTGGAACTCCGAAGCGTATTTTGACATGCTGGGGCGTACTTTGCTCCATAACACCGCGCGGGAAAATTACCTGCAAGCCTGCGCCGATGAAAAATCTGACATCGTAACGGTCAGTACCAGCGGCAATCCCTGCCCGGCATGTGCCAAGTGGGAGCGGCGGCTGCTGTCGATTTCCGGCAAATCGAAGAAATACCCGCCATTGCAGGACGCAATAAACGACGGGCTTTTTCATCCCAATTGCACCCACCGGCTGATGGCGGTCCCCGAAGTGGTTGCCGATGAAGATTACGATGACAAAGGGCGTCCGCTGGAGGGCTTCAATTCCGAGGGTAATGAAGTTGGCGACAGTAAGGATAATTGGAAGGAGTACCGGAAAACCCAAACCGGAAAACCTAAAAAAGCGGATAGTGCAAAAAAACTGCCGAAACCCCCGAAAATGCCGGATGGCGAATACGATGCTACCCGCGACCAATTCCATGTGGAAGCCGTGAAGCATGGCAATAAGGAAATTGCCGGGGTGCTGGCCGACTGCTACACGCCGGAAGTGGCGCGCTACGGCCCGCCGCCCGCCATAAAATTTGAAAACGGCATCAAGGCAAATTACGATTCCGGCACTGGGATATTGCGGCTTGATTCGAACCCTGAAAGCTGGTTCGGCAATGCAAGTTCGGCCCGGCACGAATTCGGGCATTATCTCGATGACCGGACAAGGGCGAAAGATCCGGTGCTGTTTGAACGCTTCCAGCAAGCTGCGGCATCCGATTGGGAAGGTATACGGCCGCTGCTGAAAGAAAATCCGGACGCCTTTAAATTCATTCCCGACAGCGTGAACGGCAAAAGCCGGGAATACTTCGGCAGGGAATTTAAAGATTTGAGCATGGATGAACGGTTGCAGATTACCGGGTATTTCGACACGATCGGTTCCATTACCAACGGCAAGTACGGCGCCGGACATGATCCGGAATATTACCGGATGAACTTGCAAAATACCGAAGCGTGGGCTAATATATACAATGCGGTCGCCGGCGAATTGCCGATGCGAAAAGATTTTCCGCAGATGTGCAAAGTGATTGAAGCTCTTTTGAAGGGAAAACTATAATGGATATTCTGCAGGAACTTGTTAAATACCGCGCCAAGCGATCCGATGAGGTATTCAGGCACATCAGCATATATGCCGCCTACGGAGTTCCCGAATACGCCGATGCCTTGCTCGAATTGCTCGCAAGCGACAAAAGCGATGAGGATGTGATCAAGGCACTCAAACCATTGAATGTCGAACACGATACCTTTTAATCTCCCGATTCCCGGTTGACGCTTGCCGCCTCCGCAAAACGGAGGCTTTTTTATGTTCGAAGAATTCTATATTTACTCAGGCATGATTCAAGTTCCGACCGGTGAATATGACAGCATGAGCGGAACCAGTCGCCAATACACCGATTATCCAGTGATTTACTTTTCCAAAGATGCATCATACCGCGACCGGGATGGCGTATTGCAGGTGCAGACATATTTCATGTGCAAGCCCGCGCCGGGCGTCGAACTGCCGGAAATGATTCCCGCAAACTCCCGATTCATCGACAAAGGCGGCGATATTGCCGACATCCGGACGGTGGAGCGGAAAAATAATTTCGATATGGATCTGGAATGTTTTAAACTGGCGGTGAACAATGGGCGGGTTCCGGATTGAGGGGCTGGATAAATTCCGGCGCAACATCGAACGGGTCGCCGATGAGGAACGGTGGCGGATGATGAAAGCGATCAATGCCATCGGGGATGTTGCACTGCATGGCGCGGTTGAACATGCTCCGATTGATGAGGGGCATCTGGGCGCGTCGATAGAAAAGTCAATCCAGGTGACGCCGGATGCGGTTCATGCGGTGATCAGGGTGCCGCTAAACGCTCCGGCCGCTGATTACGCCACCGCCATGCACGAAGATCAATACACTCCGGGCGAAAAATCGCAGGCAAAAGCCGCAAAAAACGGCCTGCCGGTCGGACGGAAATACATAGTCAACGGAATTAAACACGCCAAACCGAAAATAAAGCGGATTGCAAAGGAGGTTCTCTGAAATGAACATGGATGATGTGGAACGGCGGTTGACGGCCTATTTCGCGGAAGCGGCGGGAACGGAGATCGACCGCGATATTTTCCGGGGGATACTGCCGGAAGACAAATGCGATGCGGTCGGGGTATTCATTAATTCCGATGATACCGGGAATACCCCGTCGATGCAAAAATATTCGGCACAGATATTGGGGCGTTACCTGAACCGGAATGACGCAATGAATACCGCGACGCTGTACTGCAAACTGCTGCCGTATTACGGCGCGGACATGGTGATACTGCGGGCGGGCTCGGCGATGACATACCGGTCACGCTGGGACAGCCGTAACGCATGGGGCATATCCATCAATTTACAGTTGACGGTCAGACAATAATAAACCAACCCCATAAGGAGAAACAATTATGGCAGGCGAAAACGGATACAATGCCGAGAACTTCAGGATGAAGCCTTGCGCGGTTTCGTTCGGCGGTACGATTCTCGGCGGCACGGATGGCCCGGTGACCATCACCGAAGAAGTGGAATACTATGAATCGAAATGCAACCAGGCCGGGAATATGGTACTGGCAAAGCGTGTCATTGCGATCAAAACCACCATCAAAGCGAAATTCAAGGAAATTACCACCGCATTGAAAGCGGTGATGGGGGATGCGATGCAGCTTGATACTTCCATCATCGGCAAAAACATTTTCGAGGATGGCAAGGAATTGCTCCTGTCCGAAATCGGCGAAGGTTCAACACTGGTCCACGAGTTCCCGAAAGCGATTGCCCTGAAAGATACGAACTACGAAATCAACGGCATCGAGGAACACGGCATCGAACTGACCTTTGAAGCCATCGCCAGCGCCGATGGCGTGGTTCACCAGGTTCTCGAGGGCGGGGCCGGTGAATGATGTTTCCTGATTTCAGGCGCACAGTGACCATTACCGACCGCAAAGACCGGGAGTATCAGGTAAAGATGCTCCCGGTTTTTTTGTATGATGAGTATGTCGGTATACTGGAGCAAACCGCCTCTATAATCAAAGATACGGGGAACATGGTTTCCGCCTTTGTCCACGGTCGCCAAAAGCTCCGAACGCTGGCCATGACCGTTTTGCCGAAGGATTTGCGCCGTGAACTGATGTATCTCGATTACGACAAAACCGCAACGCTGGTGAATTTCCTGTTTCATGGCGGCAACGTGCCGCTGCGACCGAACATCGACTCCGGGAATACTGCGCCTGACGGCGCGGGAAAGGATACCTCCAAAATATTAGACTTCCAACTACTGGCGGTAAGGGTACTGACCATCTACCCCGGTTATACTCTTGAAACACTGCTGACCGAACCGTTGCCGGTATTTTTCAAACTGGCGGAGCTTGCCCCGCGCGTCCAGGCGGACCGCGCTTTATCCGAGCTGGTACCGGCTGTCAGCGCAGCAGTCAACGGCGGTCAAGCCTATAACTTGCTCCGGGAAGTCGCCGGCGATAAATTCATCGACCGCGAAATCAAAGAAACCTACACCGAAGATGAATACAAGGCCGCGGTAGACCGCATGAGTGCCCCCAACCAAAAAATCATCAAAGAACGAAAAATCGGGGGCCTGGTATAAGCCCCCCTGATTGCCGTGATCAAGCCGCCGATTTCAATTGACGTTTGTCGCCCCTTAAAAACAGGAGCATGATTTTATGGGTGACAATCTTGACCTCGGCAAACTTGGATATGATATTTATCTCAGTGACCGGCGATATAAAAAGCAACTCAAGGAAACGGAACGGGACGCGGAAGCCAGCGCCCATAAGATCGGTTCTGTTTTTGCCAAACTGGGAGCAATAATTGCGGCGGCATTTTCTTTCAAAACCGGACTGGATGAAGCCCGTCGTTTTTCCAAGGAACTTGCCAATGTCAAGTCAATTGCCGATGATTTGAGTAAAGCCAAACTCCGCAAAGAGATACTGAAACTTAATCCAGTATTAGGAACCGCCGCCGAATTGACCAATGCATTGTTTTTTGCCTATTCGTCAGGTGTCAAGGGAAACGAGCATGAAATGGCGCAATTTACCGGCAAAGTTGCCGAGCTGGCAAAAACCATCGGCGCCGGAATCACCCCGACCATGGATGCTTTTACCACCATTATGAATGCCTATGGCTTGGAGGTAAAGGATGCTGGCAATTTGTCGGATTGGTTTTTCCAGATCGTCAAAGACGGCAAAGCGGAAGGGGACGAACTCGCAACGTCTCTCGGCCAGATTATCGGTACTGCCGCAACCGCCAAAATTCCGCTTGACGAATTGGGCGCGGCCATCGCCACTTTGACCAATACCATGCCTACCCGACAAGCTATTACTTCGTTGAATCAGGCGATCCTTGGCTTTATCCAGCCGACAACGGAAGCAAAACGTGTGGCGGCAGAACTCGGCATTGAGCTTTCGGCGGCAACACTCAAGAATAAGGGACTTGCCGGAGCGCTGGCGGAAGTCAATGCGAAAGCCGGCGACAACGTCGATGCCCTGACTGCCATGTTTACCAGTGTCCAGGCATTCAAAGCCGCTGCCTCCCTTGCCGGTACCCAGTCAAAGGATTTTCAGGAAATCGTCACCAATTTCGCCAACAAGGGCGGCGCCGCGGCAAAAGGATTCACCGAATCCATCGACAACCTCGATGATCAGTTGATCATACTGACCAATACCGGCAAGCGGCTGCTGGAAATGGTGGTAAATATCATTATCCAGGCCGTCACGCTTAACGGGGCGCTGGTCCCGGTATTTAAATCCATCGGCAACATCAACGCCGCCACGCTGGAAACCATCGGCAAGCTGGCGGCACTGGTTGCCGGTACCGTGGCGGTCAAGAAAGCCCTTGACGGATTATCGGCCCTGAAAACCGGGTTTATCGGGCTGGCCATCAAAGGCGGGTATCAAACCGCCGCCATGAAAGAAGCTGAACTTGCCGAACTTTCCGCGCAAGCCGTGAAAGCCTCCGAATTGCAAAAAGAACTTGCCATCAAAAAAACGGATGCGGTACGTCAGGCTTATTTGAAGCAACATGAACTTGATTTGGCAAAGGCCGCACAGATCGAAGCCGCCGCCGCTGTCGAATCAGCAAAGACGCAATTAGCAAAAGCAGACGCAGAAGCCGCTGCTCTTGCATCATCGCAACGCAATGCCGCTTTGCATGAAGCATTGAGCGCGAAAAAAATTATGCTCGATAAACAGGAGGTCGCCAGCGCCGCCGCCAAAGCCTTAGCGATCGAGCAAACCAATTTGCGGATGTTGCAAGCACAAAACGAAAGGAACCGTTATCAATACACCATGATGGGCGGTAGTGCCGCGAGATTTAAACCTGATCCCGCATTACAGCAATCCCAACAGCAGTTGAATGTTCTAACCAAAGAATATGCAGTCGCCCAAAACGAAGCCGCATCAGCAACCCGGAATTTTGAGAAAGCCCGCTCCAATGCGGTAGCTCAATCCAAAGTCGAATCCGTTTCTACAAAAGATCTGTCCACTGCGAAAAGTAACCTCGCAAGAACAGAAAACGAACTGACTGCCGCCAAGAAGCGCACGACCCGAGCCAGCGGTGAATTTACCGTGGCCTCGAAAGCCGCACGTCAGGCAACAATGGAAGAAAAGAATCAGCTTGTTGCCGCTACTGCCGCGCAAAATGCCCATACCGCCGCCACCAAAACCGGCGCAAGAGCAGTCGGTTTGCTGAAAGGCGGTTTGAAAAGCCTGTTTGCCACCATGCTTGCAAATCCGCTGACACTTGCGCTGACGATCCTCGGAGGACTTGCCGCGGCAGTCATGTATTTATCGGATCAGGCAAAGAAAAAAGCCGAGGCTGCGATCGAATCAGCCGCCGCCAACACCAAAGAAGCGGAAAAGCTCCGGGATGCCGGTAAGAAGCTCCGGGAGGAAGATTCTCTGCGAATTGAACGCCTGAAGCAATTGGCCGAGAAAGAGCAACTTAACAATACCGAAATGTCCGAAGTCGAAGGTTTGCTCGGTGAACTCGATAAACGGTATAAAGATATCGGCGTTGAACTCGATAAGACCACTGGCAAGCTGAATGTACAGGCCGGAGCCTGGGATAAGGTCAAAGGCAAAATGCTGGATGTCGCCAAAACTGAATCCATGAATGTAATGAGAGCCCGTGCGCGTGAAATTGAAGTATTGAAAGCTCAATATTCCAAGATGTTCAATAAAGAAGCTCAGAACTGGGGTTGGCGGGATAAACATGATTTGGGCGCGTTGAGTGATGCAGACTGGGAACGCGGGTTACGCGGAACTCAGATGAGCGCAGAGCAGAAAAAAATCGTTTCCGAATATCTGAATGCCAAAGCCGCCTACCGTGCCGAGAATCAACGTTTCCAGGCATTGCAGTCCGGCGATTTGGACGGCGGCGAAAAAAAGCCGGGTGAGCTGAAAGGAAAAATTGAAGCCACCAAGAAAGAAAAAGAGCTCCGGCGTGAAATCGAACTTGCTGAGTTAAAGGAAAAATTACTCAAGGATGGCGTACTCTCCCGGAAAGATGAACTGGAGCTCATTAAAAAACAGATTAAGCTGGAAAAAGAACGTGCCGAAGAACTTGAAAATACCGCTGAAAAATCTCTGAAATCCGATGACCTTGAGACCCGGATAATGGGCATGGAAGCCCAAAGAGACGCCGCCAGAACGCGAGCCAGTCAATATGAACTGGAACGCGAAAAGGTTGCCGCCGAACGCGCCGCCAAAGAGGAAGAACGCGACCGCTCCTATACTGCGAAAGAAGCCGAGGCGTGGAGCGATGGCCGATTGTCTTACGGCGAAAAGGTGGAGCTTGCCAAACTGAAACTCCAACAACAGCAGGAACGGGTTGCCGAAGCAAAGAAAAAACTTGAGGAAGCAACCGCCGATGAAGCCCGGAAACAGGCCGAGGACGCCTTGAACCGGGAAAACATTTCTCTCGGACAGGCTACCGCCGAACTGCGCGAAACTCAGCAATCGAGCGGCCAGCATCGAAACAGCGTTCAGACCGCCATTCAAGGCAGTGTTGACGAATACCGCCTGCGGGTTAACACCGGCAAGAATTTGAATCAGGAAATGCTGCAGGCTCAGCTTGCCCAGGTCGCACAGCAGAAGAAAACAAACCAGCTTTTGGGGGAAAATGAAAATACCGAAATGGAACCGGCGAATTTTACCGCCTCTTCTGCACTTTGTGAAAAAGTAAGCTCAAATGGTTGCTTTAAAAGTTAT
>ENA-UOOK01001602-UOOK01001602.1-fermentation-metagenome-genome-assembly--contig:-NODE-1602-length-29572-cov-6.151303_pt1 | contig 29572 bp, 35 predicted proteins | sample MGYA00245777_ERZ724023 | MGnify/ENA primary metagenome ERZ724023 (study PRJEB28704, sample SAMN03018312) | fermentation metagenome | biome: anthropogenic terrestrial biome; feature: soil; material...
CAAATCCTTTTTATCAAATATCACTGGCGAACATTTTTATTAGCTCCATCTTGCTGTTAATATTCAGCTTCTGATAAATATTTTTGATGTGATACCTCAAAGTGTTCTCGCTGATGAGAAGTGCTTCGGCAATAGCTTTATATGTATAGCCCGCCAAAAGCCACCGGATCACTTCTGCCTCTTTAGTTGTCAGCTGCTTTTGGCTCTTGAAATCTTGTAGTGCTTGCTCCAAGCTACAGGAAGGATGCTCACCAAACTTAACTAAAAATACATGCTCTTTTAGATAAGCTGCCAGTTTGCTATTGAGCAACGGTACAATAATGATGGTACCAAAAATAACCACCAGGCTTATTAGCGGTACCATCGCTCGCCCCCCTGCAAGGATCGCCCAATCACCTGCAACTGCCCCTACCAAAACCCCCAGTACGTTCATAGACAAACCCATTCCTAAAACCTGGGCAGGATTTGTTGTATAATCTAAAAAGCTCCCTAAAATGCTCCACCAGAACAGATCGCAGATCCCAAAGGCGCCCAGCATCAAGGTGTCGATAAGTAGATAGCTGGAAGCTGACCTGTCGAAAAACATGAATAAGAGAAAAGAAACTCCGTTCATGATCAGGGCAACATAAAATAGGTAAGCTCTGTTGGTTTTTATAGGCAAGTATCTCATTATCAATATGGCCCCAATGTAGGGAAGAGCCCAATAGAAGCTGGTTAAAAAGCGAAGATGAGCAAAAGAGGGAGTCACAACTTGGTACATAAATCCCGAGTTGATGGTGATGATTAAAATAAAAAGACACAGAAAAAAGAGAGGACTTGCGATATTGCCCCTTTCTTGATGCAAGCTACCCTGCTCCCACTTGCAGCTCTCCAGGCGAGGCAGAAGCAGAAAGGCAACTACTAAAAATCCAATTGCCATGCTGAGCCCCAAGAGCGGAGAGGTGTATTCGGTTAGCACATTGTTCAGAAGCATCAAGATATTAGAATAAATGAGAACATCTGCTGCCAGCTGCAATCTTTCCTGGGGGGAGGAGAATTTTTTAAAATAAAAGCCCAACCAGCCCACAAAAAAGCCCGCCAAAAGGGAGATTAAACCCAAAGATAAATACCACAATCCAGAGAAAGGAAGATAAAAAACTAGACTCCCTAAAATACAAAGCACCAGGATAATCTTCAGGGACCTCTTTGTGGGACCTTTCTCCTTAACAAATAATCCACTTGTAGCTAGCCCCAGCCCATGTGCCAAGATGCTAAAAAAGACATGTAGATTTCCTGTTAGCTTTGCTTCGACTGCCAGTTCAGATAGGACCCGTCCTTCAAAAGGGAACGAGAGCAACCAACCAAAAAATAAAATAAATATGAACGTGGAGAGTTTTTTTTGCTCCATCTTCTCTTCATCCCTTTTGTCTCGAATAAACCCTCTAACTTTTGAATAAAGCGCATTCCGAAGCGTATTTAATGAGGGAAACTGTATACTTTTTAATATTCGCGCAAGGGTTTGAAAACCCTCCCTTAATTATTTTTTTCATCGATTAAAATACCCTCGATTGACACCAAGAATTTCTGTCCTCAGCTGTCATTTGGCGGGATTCAATTCTCACCTAACAGCAACCCTCTTCAAAATATTTTAATCACTTAGCAGGCCTTCGGAAATATGCGAAGAATATCTTATTAGAGGCAAGTACTGATTGTAAGAAACCTCAGCCTTAGAGGAAACTTTCTTTGTGGAAGGGAGGCAACTTCGATGGTTGACGATAAGGACAACAAAGACAAGCAGGAGGAGTTGGCGGAACAAAAAGCGGAAGAGCCAATCGTCCGGGAGGGCAATGCTGCCTATAATCTAGATGGGGAGCGAGAAGGAGGCTTTCTCACCGGAAGAGGTAAAAAAGGTCGCAATTTAAAAGTGGTGCCCCATTCATCTGAGCAGGCTGCTACTTCCGAAGGAGGGGATAATATGTCTGAGCACTATTTGGAAAAATACCTGGATCAGAGAATAGCAAGTTTAGACGAGAAGTTTAGCGGGTTCCAACGCACCCTTGAACAATCCCTTGCCGAAATGCGGGAGGATACAAAACAATACCGTATCGAAAGGCAAAAGGAAGAAGAAAGACGCCGCATCGAATGGAAAGAACGGGAAGAACAGCGACAGAACGAAATGCGAGAGCGAGATAATCAGCGTCATGCAGAAATCTTAGCGCAACAAGCGAGAACAGAGGCCATGTTCAATCAAGCTATGGCTGCCATCCGTGCAGAAAGCGCCCAGCGCCATGCTGATTTTGCCTCTTTTCAAGCTATAATAGAGGCTCGTTTCAAAGATATTGATAAGCGTTTCGAGAAAATTGATGAGCGTTTCGAGAAAATTGATGAGCGTTTCGAGAAAATTGACGCCCGCTTCGGAAAAGTAGATGAAAAGCTGGACTCCAACAACAAATGGATTAACAATCTTGCCATCACTGTAATTTTGGCAATAGCTGCTCTTGTTTTCGCCAATATCTGGGCATTGGTCACCTTTTCGAAATAGCAATCAAAAGCAGAATCTACCCCGGGATCAACAAGACGATAGAGCAAAGCTCTATCGTCTTCTCTCGTCAAAATAGTTGTGACTATTATTCTACCTCATCCTCGCAGTCGCAGCAACAGCAACCCGAGTCAGCTAAATCCTCATCATCTAGGAAGAAGGCCTCATTGCAATTGGGGCACACCAACTCAAAGTCTGTATCTTCGTCCTCTGAAGCGAGGAGATTCAACGGATCGATATAAATCAAATCGTTGCAATGGGGGCACTCAACTGCCATAAAATCATCATCGTCCAGCTCATAAACGTCGCTTTCAAGATCTGCCAGATCCTCATCCATGGCATCGAGGTATTCACCAAGCTCAGAATGATCTGACTGCAATTCCGATACATCATCGCCGATCTGATCCATGATCCCCAATAACTCATCCCAAACTGGTTTCTCCTTATCCCCCTGTCCAACGCCGCTTCCCGCAATTAGTCCTCGTAAATAAGCCACCCGCTCTTTAATTGTTGCCATCTGTCAGCCACCTCCTATTTTTATGTTCTCTACCAAAGCTTTCCCTATGCTCGGGAGAGATATTCTCCAGAACGTGTGTCCACACGCAAGACATCACCCACATTAATAAACAAGGGCACCTGCACCACAGCCCCTGTCTCCAAAGTGGCAGGCTTAGAGCCTCCTGAGGCAGTATCTCCTTTAAGACCCGGATCTGTCTGTACAACTGTCAGCTCAACTGTATTTGGTAGGTCAACACCAATAGGCTGGCCATTATATAGCTGCACATCTAGCTCCATGTTCTCTTTGAGAAACTTTGTGGCCTCGCCTAAGGTCTCCTCTGAGAGAGAGATCTGCTCGAAGCTTTCCAGATCCATCACCACATATTCTGTGCCGGTGCTGTAGAGGTATTGCATACTCCGGTTATCAACATGGGCTCGCCCAACGCGCTCCCCTGCCCGGAATGTGCGCTCCAGCACAACCTGAGTCTGGACATTTTTCAGCTTGGTGCGTACAAAGGCAGCGCCTTTGCCAGGCTTTACATGTAGGAATTCTATAACCTGCCACACTCCGCCCTCAAGCTCAATGGTAATGCCTGGACGCAAATCATTTACTGAGATCAACATTTTTCCCCCTTCTTGCTTCCAATCAAGAAATATATTCTCTGCCGGCCTTGGCAATTCCTTCCTAGCAGAAATATTTTACCCAACGCAGAGTAGCTCTTTCGTGGTCCCGCTGAGCACTTGGGCTCCGCGGGGTCCCACAACCAGCAGATCCTCGATTCTCACGCCAAAACAATGGGGAAGATAAATTCCAGGCTCCACTGTAATGATCATGCCAGGGGCAAGCTGACCCTCGCCTTTAGGAGAAAGCCGTGGCTCCTCATGAATCTCAAGGCCCACACCGTGACCTAGACCATGGCCAAAAGCGTAGCCATAGCCCCCCTCCTCAATAATGGACCTGACGAGACTGTCAAGCTCTCGACACCCAATTTGTGGGCGCACAGCCGCAATTCCTGCAAGCTGCGCCTGAAGCACTAACTGATAGATTTCCCGCATCTGCACTGTAGGCTCCTGCCCCACCACCACAGTCCGGGTCATGTCAGAGCAATAGCCCTGCCAGCTGGCGCCGCAATCGATGACAACAAAGTCGCCTGGCGCAAAGCGCCTCTCCCCTGGCTGGGCATGGGGAAGGGCACTGTTGTGTCCACTTGCCACAATTGTGGGAAAAGCTAGATCTGCCCCTAGCTGTCGCAACTGGTATTCAAATTCCGCAACAGCCTCAAACTCCGTCATGCCCACCTTTAGCATGCCCAAAAGCCTCCCGAGAGCCTCATCTGTGATCTGGGCTGCTCGGGTGATCCTCTCAATCTCTAGAGAGCTTTTCACTGCCCGGAGCTTCGCAAGATCCTCTAGCGGCACAAGTTTTGCCGTCAAAGCCCGGGCGAACTTCTGATAGCTTCCCCAGCTCAGATCGTCTGCTTCAAAAGCTATGGTTTCCATGGGCTTTGTTTGCAATATCTCTCCTAATTTGGCTGGAAAATCCGAAGCCTCCACCACGTTAAAGTGGGGCGCTTGCCTCTGGGCCTGAGTTGTATAACGGGAATCTGTAATTAGTATTCTCAGATCAGGGGCAATCACCAAAATCCCACTCGAGCCGCTAAAACCTGAATAATAACGTCGATTAGCATAGCTCGTGATGAGAATACATTGGGCATCACACTGAGCCAACAATGCCTCTATTCTCTGTTCCATAACTGCCTCCTCAATCTGTAGCCTCGCCTGTGGCCTTCTCTGATTCCAGGTGGTGATAGAGGGCTTGAAGGGCTAGAGAATACCCCAAAGCGCCAAAGCCTGAGATCTGTCCCACACAAACAGGCGCAGTTACGCTCTTGTGTCTGAACTCTTCCCTAGCATAAATATTAGACAGGTGCACCTCCACTGCAGGCAATCTGGAGGCTAGGATGCAATCCCGCAGTGCATAGCTATAGTGGGTGAGAGCCCCAGGATTGATAATGAGCCCCGCGCACTTGGAGCTAGCATCGGCGATGAGATCCAACAGCTCCCCCTCGTGATTGGACTGATGGATGATCAATTCCACTCCCAAGTTCGCGCTGGCTTGAAGCAGGCTTTCATTGATCTCCTCGAGGGTCCCCAGACCGTAGATAGCGGGCTCCCTTTGGCCTAAAAGCTGTAAATTGGGTCCGTGTAAAACTAAAATTTTCATACTGCTCCCTCCCCGCAAAGCTCTGCCACAACCTCAGATAAAATTCCCGCGTCCACCTGGCTAAGCTCCACCTTGCCTATCTTCTCTACTGGCAACACAAAGCGGACCTGGCCCGCCTCTACTTTCTTATCATGGGCGAGATGCGCCAATACCTCCTGTACAAGGCCGGGCCTACGCCCTTGGGATGGCACCTCCCCTGGCAGGCCCAATTGGGCCACGATCTCCTCAAGCTCCCCTGTGAGTTCGGGAGGGAATTTACCCTCATTCCTGGCAAGTCTGGCTGCGCCAATAAGGCCTATGGCCACAGCCTCGCCATGGCGGAAAACCCGATAGTCTGTGGCAGCCTCAAGTCCGTGACCAATAGTGTGGCCTAGATTCAGAATCATGCGCAAGCCACCTTCCCGTTCATCTTCGGCCACAACCTGGGCCTTAATTTTCACCGACTCCACTACCAGCCTGCGAATAAGTTCTGGCTCATAGGCCGCAATCTGGGCACTTTTCTCGCGCAACAGCTGCCAGATCTCGCCTCCAGCTAGCACTCCATACTTGATGATCTCGGCAAAGCCAACCCGCCATTCCCGATCCGGTAGCGTTTTTAGGGTATCCAGATCTGCCAATACCAAGGAGGGCTGATAAAAAGCGCCTAGTAAATTCTTCCCCTGGGGATGATTTACAGCCACCTTTCCCCCCACACTGCTGTCCACCTGAGCCAGCAGCGTAGTTGGCACCTGCACAAGGCGAATACCCCTCAGGTAGGTAGCAGCAGCAAAGCCTCCCAGATCCCCCACTACGCCCCCGCCTAGGGCCCAGAGACTGCCTCCACGCTCTAGCCTCGCCTCAACCATGGCATCATACACCTCAGAGAGGGTAGCCAGGTTTTTATAGTCCTCGCCGTCTTCAATCTCGTAGATCCAAGTGGTAAAGCCCGCCTTCTTTAGAGATGATGCCAAAGTCTCGGCATAGATGGGCCCTATCGTCTTGTTTGATAAAATGAAAGCCTGCCGCGAGGCAGGCAAATACTTGTGGGCGAAATCCCCTGCCCCATTCAACAACCCTCTGTCAACTAAAATCTGATAACTATTTTCCCCAAGGTTTTCACGGATTATGTCCACTACCATCCCTCCATACTAGCGATAATCTGTTGGGCAACCTCGTGGGGCTCCCCTGTAGCATCCACCACCAACTGAGCCTTCAGATAGCTCTCCTCCCTCGTGGCAAACCTGTGGGAAAATTGGGCAAAGCCTCCTGCCAACAGGGGCCGCACACCTGCGCCCTCCTCCCCACCTGTGCGCTGCCAGAGAACCTCCAGGGGCACTTTTAGATAGACCACTTTAGCACGAGAGAGGAGAAGCTCTAAATTCTTCGGCTCCGCTACCACTCCGCCCCCTGTGGCCAGAACTAGTGGCTCCTGCGTCAGCACCCTTGCCAAAACCTTGCTCTCTATGGCGCGAAAATGCTCCTCGCCTTTGGCAAAGAGCTGGCTGACTGTAGAAGCTGCCTCCTGCTCAATCTGGTGATCCAGATCCAAAAACTGCCAGCCCAGCTCCTCTGCTAAAATCTGGCCCACTGTGGTTTTGCCGGCCCCCATAAAGCCCACAAGGGCAATCCGCCTCAATACTCTGCCAGCCTCTGTTGGTAGGAAGCGAGGCTACCTAGAAAGTCTGCTTTGGTGTCGCCCCCGAATTTATCAAGGTACGCCTGGGCCAAAACCAAAGCCACCATGGCCTCTGCAACCACAGCTGCAGCAGGCACAACGCAGCAATCGGAGCGCTCCACCTGGGCTGCGGCCTCACTGTGGGTTTTTAGATCAACTGAGGCCAGGGGGTTGTAGAGGGTGGGGATGGGCTTGAGGGCTGCGCCCAAAATCAAGGGCTCACCTGTGGTGATTCCTCCTTCGATCCCGCCTGCATTGTTTGTCTGGCGCACAAACCCGCCTCGATAATGGATTGGATCGTGCACAAGGCTACCAGGAAGTGTGGCTGCCTCAGATCCCAGCCCCACCCAGACTGCTTTCACAGAGCCTATGCTCATCAGGGCTCCAGCTAACTGCCCGTCAACTCGACGCTCCCAATGCACATGGGAACCTAGCCCTGGCACAAGCCCCCGGACTACAACCCGAAAGCTGCCGCCAAGACTATCCCCTCGCGCTTTCGCCTCTTGGATCTGGGCCACCATTCTCTCTTGGGCCTTTTGGTCAGCACAACGCAGAGGAGCAGAATCCAGCTTTGCCAGCTCCTGCCAAGTTTCCTCCTGGGCGTAGCTGGCAAGGGGACGTGCCTGGGATGCGATGGATCCCACGGCTATAACCTCACTTGCCAGCTCTACCCCAGCTTGAGAGAGGAAGATCCTGGCCAGGGCTCCTGCAGCCACCCTGGCTGCTGTTTCCCTAGCACTGGCCCGCTCCAAAATGTTTCTCAAATCTTTTTGGTCGTATTTCATCCCGCCGGCCAGGTCTGCATGGCCTGGCCTGGGGATAGTAACTTCACCCAGTTGGGACAGACGGCTATCTGCATCGATCTTTGCAGTTCCCCTGGAGGGGAGCTGTGGATCCATGACTCCTTGCCAGCGCTGCCAGTCCCGATTTGGGATCTCAAGGGCGATTGGAGCGCCTGTGCTCACAGAGGCCCGGACCCCAGAGAGGATCGCGGCCTTGTCCTGCTCGATCTTCATCCGTCCCCCTCGGCCAGCGCCCCATTGCCGCCGGGCCAGTTGTCTGTTAATTTCTTCGGCCATAATAGGGAGCCCCGCAGGCAGGCCCTCTACAATTGTCACCAATCCCCTGCCGTGGGATTCTCCAGCTGTCAGAAAACGCAAACTCAAGGACTTGCCTCCTCATCTTTTCGCAATGCAGGTGTGATCAGCATAATAATCTCACTTTCTACTGTATCAGTTTTCTTTCTCTGGAACAACCTGCCAAAGAAGGGAATTTTTCCCAAAATAGGCACAGAGGTCCAACTTTCAAGCTCTTTCTTCTCCACAAGGCCACTGAGGATCGCGGTCTGGCCATCAGCTAGCTGAAGGGTAGTGCTGCTTTGCCTGGTCTTAATCTTAGGATAACCCTGGGGTGTCCAACCGCTGATGGAGCTCACCTCTGGCTCCACAGTGACTGTGATCTGGCCTCCAACCTCCAGCTCTGGGGTCAGTTTCAGCTTCACCCCAGCATCAATATAAATCAGCTGCCGAGTTACTTTACCCTCCACAACCTCCTCCACTACAATTGGCACCCGCTCGCCAATTAAAGTAGAAGCTGCCCTGCCTTCCAAGGCAGTGATGGTGATTCGCTCCAGTGTCGTGGCTTGACCCTGCTCCTCTAAAGCTGCCAAGATGGGCTCATATCCTAGCCCCACCCATAACTTATTGCTCTCCTTCTGTACGTAGAGGCCGGGGAAATTCCAGCTTGCCCCCAGCTCCTCCAGACCAGTCCTGGTAACCTCCTCTAGTCGCACCACAAAATCCAACTGGCTAGGACCCTGATCTAAAGAGTTCACAAGCGTCTTAGCCAGGGCAAGCTGGCTGCGGCTACCCCGCACCACAAGTTGTCTGCCCCCTGCCAGGTGCATCACCTGACCCTTCCCTACAACCAAACTCAGGGCAGAGGCAACTTCCGCTGTGTTAGCATAGGAGAGGGAGAAGATCTCCACCTCGCTATCCTGATAGTTGCTAGCGAAAACTTCCGCGCTTGAGACCAGAAGCAAGTTGTCATCTAGTCTGTAGGCATCCCCCCGGGAGCGGGTGATGGAATCTAGTGCCTGGCCCAGGGGCACATCTCGCAGGGAGACTGTGATCTGTCCTTCAACAGAATCGTCCACCACCACATTGAGGCCACAAAGCTTGCCTATAAGCCGATAAGCATCGGCTGCAGGGGCACGCGTCAGCTCCAATTGTCCGATCTTAGGTTCCCCTGCCAGGGTACCTACAGCCAAAAGTAGGCTGCAGATTAACATTCGATAATTAGCTCTCAGTTTCACTGACCAAAACCTCCTCCATGGTGATGGACACACGCTCTCCGTCTCGGGAGAAGACCACTGCCTGCTCCCGGATCTCAGCCAAAACCCAACCGTCCACACGATCCCCCTCCCTGAGCACCAGCACTTCCCCTCCCCTATTCACAAGTGCCATTTTCCTCTCCCCAAATCCCAACCCCACCAGTTTCCAGGGAAGAGTGGGCTTTGCCTGGGGCGCAGGTTCCCGCGGATCCTCAACAGGAGGCGGCTGGGGCCTGCTATCTAGAGAGGGGGGCTGGTAAGAATCTGGTTGTGGCGGCTCTGTCTTCTCTAAATCAGGTTCTGCCTGGGGCAGGAGACTCAAAAATGGATCCAGCCTCCCCACGCCCTCCCCAGAGGGAGGAGGAAGCTCTACTGTCTCCTTTTGAATTTCCAACTGTGGCCGAGAGAGAGTAGGGACAATATCAATTACCTGGGGTCCTCTGGCAATCAATGCCCACAGGGCCCCCAGCAACATCCCTAAAATTCCCACAGCCAAATATATTTTTGTTTTGGGAGTGAGCTTCATCCCTCATCACCCCCAACTGGCACCCACAGGTCGATCTTGGCTTTGATTACGCCCTCTCTTCCCTCCAGGGAAAGACTTCGCAGCACCCAGTTGCGCTGGGCCCGGTTCAAGCGGTAGATGGTGTCTAGCAGAGCAGGATAGTTACCCTCCAGCTCAAGGGCCAGGGGTAAGATCACCTGTCCTCCGGCGGCACGCATCTTGCCTGGGGCAAGGGAGAGAATGGAAACATCAGGTCCTCTGTGGGTGATAAGATCCGCCAATAAATCCGAGGGTTGCACTTTATCTGCACCTTTAAGCTGCTTTTGGATCTCAGCTTTTCGGGCCATGATCTGAGCTAACTGTTGTTGTGCTCTTTGGCCTTGTGCTATTTTTTCAGCCAAAAGCTTTTGCTCTTGTCCAGTAATAATAAGCTGGCGACACAGGGGGAAGAACAATAAGAGCAAGGCAAGAAAAGCTACTAGATAAAAATGCCAATTTTTAATTCTTCCCATGCCCATCCCCCCTTTGCATATCAACTACTTGGGCTTGGAGCCTGAAGGTGTAGTGGCCTTCCCTTTGCTCTGTGCTCAGGAGGGTTACTTCCCCAAGAGCTGGGAATTGCTCCAGTTCTGCCATAAAGCGAGAGAGGCTAGCGAGACTGAGAGCCACTCCGCGTAACTGTAGCTCTCCGTCTTGGCCAATTGCAAGCTGATCAAACCACAGGCTCTGGGGCACCCGCCAGCGCAGTTGTGCAAGAAGTTCAGCAAGTGCGCTGCTGCGCCTGCTCTCTATCTGCCAACTGTCAAGCTCCACCTGAAGGCTTGCCAACTGTTTTTCTGCTTGTTTCTTTTCTTTGAGGATTTCCACGGCTCTGGCGCTGGCCTCCCCTGACGCTGCGATCTGCCTTTGCCGGTGATGCACCTCACCCCAGCCTAAAACCAACAAATAGGTACAAAGCCAACAGGCAAAAAAGAAACCTAGGGCAGCTGCCCACGGAAATCCTTCCTCCTCCTGGCGCATTTGGGGTGGCAACAGGTTAATGCTCATGCCTCCCACACTCCTCTTAGGGCCAACCCCAGGGCAATAGCAAACCGCTCTTTAGGGAAGGTGGCCACGTCTTGCGGGGCAATTTCCAGCTCAAGGGAAGGATCCCCCACTAAAACTTCGATCCCTAACTGGCTATGTAGCATCTCGGGTAGCTCAGTTTGAGAAGCACCTGAGCCCACCACAATTAACTTCTCTACTGACTCTCCTCGCTCCCGGCCGAGATAATCGAAGGAGCGTCGCAACTCCTGAAATAGTTCCACCAGTGCTGGCATCAATTCCCCTCCTGGTAGTGTCGCAGCCAGGTCCTGGCCTGTGCCAGGCAGGGACCTGAAAAACACAGGCACTCCCCTTGCATAGATGGTCAGTTCCTGGGAGTGGGAACCCAGATCTAAAACTCCAGCCAAAGCGTCTCCCAGCTGTCCTCTCAGGGATCGCGCCAAGGCTAGGGAGCTTGGCTCCACAGCTCGGGGCACGATTTGCGCGGTAGCTAAAGCGCTAATATACCCGTCCACAAGCTTTTTTTCTGCTGCTGCTACCAATACCTCGGTGTGTTCCTCCTGACTTGTGACCTGATAATCCCAATAGGCAGAGTCCAAAGGGAAGGGAAGGACACGGCTGCTTTCAAACTCCACAGCAGCTGAGAGTTCCTGCTTTTGCAAAAGGGGCAGCTTCAAAAGCCGCAACGAGACAGCATGTCCACTGACAGCTACTGCGGTGTCAAAGTCCTGTTCCCATATGCCCAACTCTGAGCGGATTGCAAAACCTATGGCCTCAGGATCCAAAATTGTATTGGCCATCACAGAGCCGCCTGGCACTGGCAGCTGTGACCAAAATTCCAGCTTCTTTTTTCTTGGGCTCAAAATTGCCAGTTTGATTGTTTCGTTACCAATATCGATCCCAAGTTGGGAGCGTTTTTTCTTAAACATTTTCTACTTCTTCCCAGCGGATGACCTTAAAATTGCCATCTAAGATCTCCATTTCTACCACCCGCTTTTGTCCATTTTTTTCTCCTCTCGCCCGAACGAGATATGTTTTATCCTTTGGTATAATCTCCACACTGTAGCTGCCGCCGGAGAATTCCGCTTGAAAAACCGAGGGTGGGTTTTTGGCTTTGATCCATTCCACAGCGTGCATCAGGCCAGCTTCTGCGCAGTACAGAGCCTGAGTTTGTGCTTCCCAATCTAGCGCAAAGCTATAGTTGCTTGAGACAAGTCGCAGGGAAAATACAGAAAGAGGCAGGATCAACAAAAAAGCATAGAGGACCCAAATTAGGATATATCCTTTTTGCATCAACGCCACTCCCTTATAAAAAATCCAGTCTTCAGGCTCCCCCCGCTCCAGCTTACGTTAATCAAGACACTATAACCACCGCTGTGAGGAGGAGTGCTTCGTTCCCCAAGTTTATCACTCCAATAGGCGAAGTTGCCCTCAGAGAGGTTACCCAAAACAACTTCCGCGGCTCCCCCGGACTCCTGCCGCCAAAGTTTATTGCCCTCGAACCACCAGCGACAGTTGCTGCCAGTACTTGTAATAAGCACCAGCTGTCTTTGGTCTGAGGCGTTTTTTACAAGTCCGCTGGCGCTGCGAACAGAGGCACCTAGATCTTCAAAGGAGGCGATGGTCTTCTGATAATGCTGGCTGCCTCCTGCGGCTCCCAGCCACAATTTTTGGCTTGCCAGGATCAGTCGCACCACTGCACCTAGCAAAATAGTGGCGGCAACCATAGCTACTAATAGTTCCACCAAGGTAAAGCCTTGTTTCCTTTTTTTCGCCATGGTCCCCTCACTCTCCTTCTTTGATCCGTTGATCGATGAGGGTGGGAATTCTTACCTCTCCCCCGCTCCATTTCACTACCACTTCTACATATTTCAATTTGGCTCGGGGTAGGGGCTCGTCGCTAAGATTACCGTCAGAATCCATGGCCTTGCCCTCTACGATCCGCTCCACAGTGTAGCCACCAGGAATAGGCGTTGGAGGCTGGGGCGAGATGTCATTGAAATCCAGAGCATGAATTGCCTCGAGCTCTCTTTGAGCCACTCCCACAGCCTCTGCCCGCAGCTGGCCATTTTTTGTGCCTCCCACAGAGACCTTAGTTGTCCAGCTGGTCACTAACAGCAATGCCCCAAAGAGAACCAGAGCCACCATAACCTCAACTAGTGTTAAGCCCTTCTGCATCTTGCCACCTCCTCCCTAGATTGTGGGGGGAGGGCAGAGCCCTCCCCTAGAAAAATTCCCACTAATTCCCCGAAATCTAGTCTCCTGTCTCTACAAAGCCGTCCTCATTTACCTTCAGAGCGTGCTCTTCGCATTCGATGGTATAACCACCATCTTCAGCCTTTTCATAACTGTACTCAGTTCCTGTGACAGGACATTTCAGCGCCTTCTCATTAATACCAAGCTCCTGTGCATCCAAAGAAGCTGGATATGCATCTTCCTTAGCATAATACTGTGCTAGCCCTGTCTGGATTAGCCGCAGATTACTCTTACAGGAAGCCTGGTTTGCTGCTTCCTTGGCACCGCTGAGTCTTGGCACCACAATAGCAGCTAAAATACCAATCACCACAATCACAACTAGCAGCTCCACAAGGGTAAATCCGCCCTGTTTCTTTCGCAATTTCATCTTCTCACCTCCTCTCGTTGGACAGCTCTGTGGCCCATCCGGCCGCGGCCACAGCTGACCTTTTTTATGTAAAGTCCAGAAAACTGGACAGGCCGGTCAACTAACCCATGCCACTTACCAAATCATACATAGGCAAAATCGTAGTAATCATAAGCAGGGCAACAGCTATTCCCAAAACAATGATAATAGCGGGTTCAAGCAAGGTGGCAAAATTTTTAGCCTTGCTCTCCACCTCTTCCTCATAGAAGTCTGCAGCCCGCTCAAGCATCTCATCTAAAGTTCCTGTCTCCTCCCCTACCCGCATCAGCTGAATAACCAAAGGTGGTAGAAGCTCTGCCTCCTCAAGTGGTGTGGCCAGATCCTCCCCCTGCTCTACTCTACTCCGGACCCTAGCGATAACTTCCTGAAAACGCGCATTGCCCACAACTTTCCCTGAGATCTCAAGGGCAAAAAGGATTGGCGTCCCACCCCGGGTGAGGGTAGAGAGAGTCCTGGCAAAGCGAGAGGTGAGGGTCCAGCCTAAAAGCTCTCCTAGCAGAGGAAGCTTCAAAGACAGGTGATCCCACTGGTATCTACCTTTTGGAGTCTCGAGATATGCCCACAGGCCTAACACTACGGACAGGAACACTAGCAAAATCAAAAGCCAGAATCTAGAGAGAAATCCTGCCACAGCGAGTAAAACTTGGGTTGTGGGGGGAATTGCAACTTCAAAATCAGCAAAAATCCCTGCAAACTGTGGCAGGATAAAAAAGAGCATCACTGCCAGCACACCTACAGCTAAAAGGGAGATTAACAGGGGATAGAGGAGCGCCCCACGAATCTTGCCCTCCAGCTGGTATTCTCGCTCGTAGTAGGTGGCGAGCCTACTGAGCACCAGATCTAAGGTGCCACCGCTCTCCCCTGCCTCCACCATATGGACAAACAGGGAGGGGAACAGCTGGGGGTGTTCTGCCAGGCTCCCAGAGAGAGCTTGTCCCTCCTCCACCTGAGCCACCACAGCGGATAGTCCGCCTGCGAGAAGCTTATTTTGCACCTGCCCAGCACAGAGTCTCAAACTTGTGGTCAAGGGCAGGCCTGCATTAATCATCACACTGAGCTGCCTGGAGAGGGAGGCTAGATCTTGGAGACTTGGGTCTTTGGCAAAAAGTGTAAGGCGGGGCTTGGGCTTTTGTTCTTGGATTTTAGTGACGAAAAAACCCTCTTCCCGCAGCTGGGCTGCTACCTGGGCACTATTTTCAGCTGCCAAGGTTCCCTGTCTTAGCTCTCCCTCGAAGCTCCGGGCCTGATAGCGAAAGGTTCTTTCCATTATTCTCCACCTGCCAAGAGGCGCTTGAGCTCACCTGGCACAGCTGCATAAGTAAGGGCATTCTCAAAGCTGATGGCGCCTTGCCTATAGAGGGACTTGAGGGCATTATCCATGGTCTGCATGCCCACAGCAGCCCCTGTTTGAATAGCCATGGGCAGCTGATGGTTCTTCCCCTCTCTAATCAAATTACGCACAGCAGAGGTTGCCATCAGCACTTCCACTGCAGCCACCAGGCCTCCACCGTTTTTAGGCAAAAGCTGCTGGGCCACAACTGCCTCCAGATTCGTTGCCAATTGCACCCGCACCTGTTGTTGCTGGTGAGGCGGAAACACATCGATAATTCGCTCCACAGCGCCAGGAGCATCTGCTGTATGGAGGGTGGCTAGCACCAGGTGCCCTGTTTCTGCAGCTGTAATCGCAGTGGCGATGGTCTCCAAATCCCGCATCTCTCCCACTAAGATCACATCGGGATCTTGCCTGAGGGCCGCCCTCAGGGCTGGGGCAAAAGACTTGGTATCGGAGCCGATCTCCCGCTGATTAACCATGCTCCGCTGATGACAATGCAAGTATTCTATAGGATCTTCCAAGGTGAGGATATGGCAACTGCGCTCACGGTTGATCTTGTCCACTAAAGCGGCAAGGGTTGTAGACTTACCACTGCCTGTGGGGCCAGTAACTAAAACAAGCCCTCTTTTTTTAGTAGCAAGCTCCCCTACAGCCTCTGGCATACCAAGTTCACCGAGAGTGGGGATCTCGTGGGGAATCAGGCGAATTGCAAGGGAGAGAGAATCCCGCTGCTTGAAAACATTAACCCGAAACCGACCCACCCCAGGCAGACCCCAAGAGAAATCAGCCTCACCATGCTCTGTAAGCTCTTGCCATGCTCTTTTGGGGATAACCGGCCGCAGGAGCTCTTCGATTTTTGTGCTGCTCAAATACTGCTCTGCCAATGGCTCAAGCTGCCCGTCGCGCCTGATCTGCGGTGGCAAACCGCAGCTGATGTGGAGGTCTGTGGCCTTCCTCAGGCTTGCCTCTTTAAGTAACGATTCAAGCTTCATGATATCCCTCCACTTGAGTGACCCGGATTACCTCACCTAAAGTGGTTAGCCCCAAGAGGGCTTTGCGGCATCCATCTAGGGCCATGGTTTCCATGCCATCTGCTTTAGCCTGATCTCTAATCTGGCTGGCTGCAGAACCATGGATCATACTATCCCAAATGGCCTCGGTGGGAATTAAAATTTCCTGAAGAGCAGCTCTCCCCTGAAAGCCTGTAAGACTACAATGGGGGCACCCCTGGGGCTCATAGAGCTGTGGTTCCCCTACTAAAAACGCATCCCCACCCAGTTCCCGCAGCCATTTTGCCTCTGCTTCTGTGAGGGCACGAGCCCTGCGGCACTGGGGGCACAATACTCGCACAAGCCTTTGGGCAACCACACCTAAAAGTGCAGAGCTGATGAGAAAAGGCTCAATGCCCATTTCCATCAGCCTAGCCACAGCGCCAGTTGAATCATTGGTATGGAGGGTGGATAAAACCAAATGCCCAGTTAGGGCCGCCTCAATTGCTATCTGGGCAGTATCCCGATCCCGGATCTCCCCTACCATGATCACATCTGGATCCTGCCGCACTAGAGCCCTGAGGCCATTGGCAAAAGTAAGGCCAAAGCGGGGATTTACCTGCACCTGGTTGATCCCCTCTAGAGTATACTCCACAGGATCCTCTACTGTCACAATATTGTTCTCTTTGGCATTGAGCTCCCCTAAAGCAGCATACAGAGTGGTTGTCTTACCGCTGCCTGTAGGACCTGTAACAAGAATAATGCCATAGGGCTTTTTTAGTAAAGATCTAAACTGCGCCAGTTTTTCAGGGGTAAAATGGAGCTGGGAGAGATCTAATAGATCCCGCCTCCGATCTAGGATCCTAATGGCAACCTTCTCCCCGCCCATGGTGGGCAGGGTAGAGAGGCGAAAATCTATGTTCCTGCCATCAATATTGAGAAAAAACCTGCCGTCTTGTGGCAGTCTTTTCTCGGCAATATCTAAATTGGCCATCACCTTCAGCCTGGAGATAAGAGCATTCTGCAGGTTCGCACTCTGGACGCCTGCATCGCGCAGAAAACCATCCACCCGCATCCGAAAACGCAATTGATCCCCATGTGGCTCAAGGTGAAGATCACTTGCCCGCTCCCGCACTGCTCGCTCTAAGATGGCAGTTACAGCCCTGGCAACAGGTCCCGCCAAAGCCTCCTCCCCAGCTGCAGCCACAGGATCCTCAACTCTGGTCTCATCTTGTTGCCTTGGAACCTCTTGATAGAGCCGCTCCAGCGCTCCTGCGATCTCCCGGGCAGAGGCCAGGGCAGGCTCGATCTCCAGGCCAGTTGCACTCCGCAGAGCATCTAATACATAGATGTTCAATGGATCGCTCATGGCCACCATTAAGGTATCGCCGCGCCTTACCAAAGGCACAACCCCATAGCGCCGCGCTAAAGTCTCAGGCAGGATTGCCAAGCACTCTGGGGTGATTGTAAAGCGACTCAGATCAACATGGGGAATTCCCAGTTGGAATTCTAAAGCCTCAAGCAAACTCCGCTCATCGAGAACGCCCCTTGCCACTAGGATCTGGCCTAAGCGCTCACCTGTTTTCTTTTGCTGTTCCAAAGCTGCATCAAGCTGCGCTTGATTGATAAGGCCTGCATTTTGCAAGAGCTTCCCCAGCTTACCTGCAACATTCTGTGCATTCATTAACAACACCCCCACTCGACACATATATACATATTCGGCTCAGGCTGAATTTCTCCTGCTAGGAATGACTACCACTAGCAAAAATTCTAAAACATTGGCAGCAGTCTTACTAGCCAACCATCAAAAAAGAGCCAACTTATTGCCCCCAATACCAAAAATGGACCAAAGGGGATCGGCTCGCCCCGCCTCATCTTGCCTCCTCCCATCAGTACAAGCCCCACTACAGAGCCGTAGAGGGAACCCAAAAAGAGGGACAACAGCGCCCCTTGCCAACCTAAAAAAGCCCCGATTAGGGCCAAAAGCTTCCCATCCCCTCCCCCCATTCCCCGAGGGTAGAGGAGATAGATTATGTAGAGGGGCAGGCCAACAGCGGCACCCATCAGCGCACCGGTGAACCCTAAGGGACGCCAAAAACTTGCAGCCAAACCCACCGCCAGACCTGACAGAGACAAAAAATCTGGAATCCAAAACTCGCGTCTGTCAATTTCTGCGATCACAACTAGCAGCGCCATCAAAAGTCCAGACCACAGTAGCTCCCAACCCCAACCTAGCTTCCAGTATAGTCCCAGGGCTAGAATTCCACTGGCCAGCTCCACAAAAAAAAGGGACCAGCCGATGGGAGCTTTACAATTTTTGCAGCGGCCCCTCAGAAAGAGAAAACTCACAAGAGGCACCAGCTCCGCAGGTCTCAATTCTCTTTTGCAGCTAGGGCAATGGGAGGGGGGCCAGAGCACTGAGCCCCCCGCTAAAATCCGTTCAATACAGACCCCCAGAAAACTACCCACAATTGTGCCAAAAATAAAGCTAACAAACAATGCTATCTCCCCCTCAAGGTGTAACCTCAAGCCATGCTTCCTGGCTTCCTCGCCGCAAAAGCACGCGTCGTCTTTCGATCCTCACCACCTGCTCTAGATCCAGCTTCGCGCCCTCTCCCACAACCAGAATCTGGCCTCCAGGCCCTGCCAAAAGGGCCATGGGCTTATCCTCCTGAAAGACAATGCCCGTAAGCTGATAAGGAGGACGATAGGGTTCAGGTGGCCGAGGAGGTATGGGTTCCTCAGGCGCAGGGAGGGGCGCAGGCTCCACAGGCCAGGGGATTGACTCCGGCAACTGAGTCTCTTCAAAAGTTGCCTTTGGCTTCAGGAGAAAGGCCCTCCCAAAGCCTTGGGGGAAGTAGTAAGCCAGGGGCTGAATTTCTCTCTCCACTGTAGCTTTAGCTCCCAGGCCAAGAAGATCCTGCTTTGTCCGCGCTAGAGCTTTAGCATCTAGAAGGAAAAATTCCAGCCCGATCCTACCCCGAAGCTGCCCCTCTCCTGCTGCCAGCTCCAAGCCTGTGACATTGCAAGCATATTGCCCCAGGGCAAGTCTATGGAGGAAGGCCACAAAATTCTCTCCTCTACCTGTCAGCTCAAGCTGGGCCGCGAGGCGCCTGTGGGCTCCTACTTTTTCAGGGGTCTCAAGGCTCATCCGCTCAAGGGACAAACCAGCCCCCAAAGTTTGCTCCCGAAGGTAATCTAGAAGATTTACTCCCGCCATCTCAAAGGGTCCGGGCAGACCCCTTCCCTCCAGAGCCAAAAGGCGACTTAAATACAAACCCGCGGGCTCTGAGGACAATTTTTGTTCTGTGGCACTTGGTACCGCGCCCTGAAGCTCTCCCCTTACCTCTTGCAAGTTATGATAAAGAGCGATTGTGCCGCGCAAGGCCCACAGCCACAGGAGGAAGCTTAAAACAAAGAGGAGTTTCCGCTCCCGCTGATTAATCTTCATCCCGCACCTCCACAGGTCCTGTGAGGGTAAAGCGCTCTTTTCCCTCTTCTGTAGTGATAGGACCCTCAAGGGTAAGGGCAGAGAGGGGTCCGGATTTCAGACGCCTTAAAAACTCCGTGGCCTGAGGACCTAGAGCCACCAATTCCTTTACTTCCCCCTGGGAGATGGTAAGGGTTAGGTAGCCCTCTTTGGCACCTGGGGCCAAGGCTAGCTGCCGCAGAACCTCAAGCTGATCCTCGGGAGGATTTTGAGGGAGGATTTGCTCCAGCTCACTTTGAGTTCGCTTCCAGGGGAGCTCCACTTTAACCTCTCTCCTCTGCGCCTCGCGACCTGTAAGCTCCTCCTGGGCTACCCGCAAGGCCCGTGAGAGCAGGCTAGCACTAATTCCAAGCCCCAACCAAAGACAAATGCCTGCGACTAGATAGGGGTTTTTAAACCAATAATCTTGCTTTTGCCCAACACGCTTCAGCTCCAGAGTCTGTCCCCGAGCTCCAGCTAAGGCCAGGCCTGCTGCTACAACCTGGTGAGGCCCCAGACTCTCGCCTGCCAAAGTTGGCTGCCAGTCTGTTTTATGGCCTGCCAGCTTCACTGTTAATTTCTGGCTCCCAGTTCCCTCAAGATAAGAGAGGGTTTTTGCAAGTTCGCCTGAGAGCTGGTCCTCGCCTGTGAGGGGCAGATCCCGCCCCCACAGGGAATCTCCCAGTCCCAGCTGGAGATCTTGACCAACTCTGCCTACAAGTTCCCCTCTCTTTGCTAACAGGCCCATAGCCTGGGAGCTGGGAGCAAAAGTAATCTTAGAAAAGCCTGCCTGGTCTAAAAGCATTTTTATGCGCTCTAGCTCCCCAATTGGCACAGCTATGGCCTCCACCTGCCAGCCCTCTGGGATCTCCTGGAGCTTATAGGCGAACTTGATCTGGTTGGGCTCATAGGGACTCTTCTCCACTAGCTGGTAGCCAATAGCATCCTCAAGTGCGCTTTTTTGGAGCGGGGGAAGGGTAAGTTCCCGATAAATGAGCTGTCTACGAGAAAGACCCACTACAGCTGTGGGTGGTTCTTTGTCTGTGAGCTCTTGGCAAAGGGAAGCCAAAGAGCTCTGGATTTCAGCTGGGTCCAGCTGCCAGTGGCCTTTGGCTGTAATCCTCCCCCAATGACGCGTCAGGGCAAAGATATTGACCTGGCCTGTGGAAAAATCAATTCCCAAAAAATTATGCTTCCTCATCGCTCTCTTTCCCCTCGCTCCCAGTATACCAGCTTAAAATCTCAAGTTCTTCGTCCCGGCGCTGGACAATTGCCCGCACCCACACGCTACCGGATCTAGCCTCTAGGGCGAAAATGCTGCTGTGGGTGGTGAAAAAAAGAGGCAACCGCGCTTTAGCCTGAGTAGAGACTCTTCCTATGATCTCCTCCAGAGCCTCAAAAGGCGCACTCTCTCGCCGCCAGACAATCCAGCGGGCCAGATCCCCACCTAGGTCTAGATAATGGCACCAGGCCCCAAGCACCCGCTCTGATGCTGTATTCACGTTCACAATGGGCTCGGCTGTAAGATGCTTCTCCAGCTTCTGCCTTAAAATTGGTCCCAAGGAGGGAAGGCTGCCTGCGAAGCTCTCAAGATCATGCCATAGCGTTCCTTGAGACTTGGCCACAATAAAGTCGTTGACAATCGCCTGGGAGGCGAACTTATCAACTTTTAAAGCTGCCAACAGCGCATCTAACGACTCATAGCTCATAGAGTTAATATTCATCGATCCTGAGACTGTGAGGTGCTTCGAGATCAATGTTTCCTCCCCCTGCCAGTACCGAAGCAGTAGTAGTTCCTCTTTAGCAGGGATTAAACAATCGCGGATTAAGATGGGCTCTGCTTGTTCCCTATAGTAGGATGCCTCAGCTCCCTGAGCTCTGGGGTTTTGATCTAGATCCCGCCAGTCCAAAAGGGCATCCACCTGGCCTCGTCCTAAGTTTAGCCCCAAAAGGAGCTTTTCTGTGGCTGCGTTCACCTGGATCTTGCTGCCCTCATCCTCGATGGAAAGCACAACTGATCTTGAGCCCACTGTAAGCTCCATCCCGTTAGCCTCTTGCCAGTTGTCTGCATAATCCTCTTCGGCTAGAAGCTCCAGCAGGTATTGGATCCCGCCTTTGGCTGCCTGCTCAGCCCCTCGGCGCTCCTGCTCAACTTTGGCTGTGGGGATGGTGACCTGGGCCAGTTTCACCAGCGAGTAGACGCTGAGGCTGAGGATGACAATTGTGCCTAGGACCGCGAGGAGGGTATAACCCTGCCTGCTTCCAGAGGGATTGTGAGTCGGTGTTTGCCTTTGCCCTCTAGCTCTACTCTCACAGCTTTGGGCAAGCCATCTGTTTGCCAACTGTCCTGCCACCCTCCCCCCTGGTCTAAATAAGAAAAGGTTCCCCTCCAGCTGCTGATCTTGATTGCACTTTCTGAGTCTGGAGCCCTCCTACTCTGCCTTTTGGCATAGATACCGTCCTCTCGGCTCTCCCACTCCACCTGGGCAAGACCAGAGGCCGTGGTGTAGGAGAAGTGGAGCTTTTTGGCATCCCCCTGAAAAAGCCCTCCTAATTCTGAGGAGAAACTAGAGGGCAGCTCCCGCTCCAAGCGCCTCGCCAATACCACCAAGTCTTCAAAAGAATGCTGCCGCTCAACCGCTCTTCTTTCTGCATCGAGACCGCCACCGAGGAGCCACAGGGCGCTGCCTAAAACCAAGGTGCTGATGGTAGTGGCAATTAGCACTTCAAGGAGTGTAAAGCCGCGCTGGTTCATGGCTTAATCCTCGCGAGAGTGGTGAGGGTATAGCTCCCCTGGCCTCGCTCCTCGGGCCAGGTCACAGTCACAGTGAGCTCTTGGCCCCGAGAGGTATTTTTCGCTGCCACCTGCCAGCGCCAGGGGGGATTGCCTTCTTCGGTTCCCTTCTCCTCTGCCAGATCCAACTGATACTCCTCTAAAATCGTGGCTGCGAAAATCGCGGCCTGCCTCCGGTGGGCAGCACGCTCTAGGGTGCTTTGACTCTCGGAGCTGGCCCAAAGCAGTACTCCAGATGCGAGTCCCAAGATGGCTGCCGCCACTAGCACCTCCAGGAGGGCAAACCCCCTACCAGCTGGTGATGTCCGCGGCCTCGCTAACTCCCCCCACCTTGCCATCGGAGCCCAAAGAGTAGAGGTCGTAGCCTGCATCGCTTTCTCTACCTGGACTGACATACACATAATCCCTCCCCCACGGGTCACGCGGGACATCTTTCTCAAGATACGGTCCACTCCAGCCTTCGGGCTGAGGCGGGCTTGTGGGCTGCCGGCGCAGGGCACCTAGCCCCTGAGCTGTGGTGGGAAACTGGCCTGTATCTGCATAATATTGCTTCAGGGCCAGCTCTAAAATCCGAATCTGGTCTTTGGCTGCTACTTGCTTTGATTTGCCCACATTGCCGATTAAGTTAGGCCCCACAATAGCTGTGAGCACCCCAATTATCATGATCACAATTAAAATTTCCAAAAATGTAAAGCCAGCCTCGCTACGCCTCATAAATAAACCCTGCCTTTCCACAAAGTCTGCTCTTGGATCTATTAGACACCTGTGCCCTTTTCCCTCCTAAAGCTGCAGCATATTAATGCTAAGAAGGGGCACGATAATGGCCAGCACCACCAATAGCACTACTAATCCCAAAAAGATAATCACCAAAGGCTCTAGCAGCGTGAGGAGGGTCTTGGCCTGATTCTCGCTCTCCTTTTGAAACAATTCCGCAGAGCGCAGCAGCATCTGTTCTAAATTTCCAGCCCGCTCTCCAGAGGCTAGCATCTGGATGGCCAGGGGAGGAAAAATCCCCTCCTCCCTAAGGAGCACTGTAGGCGAACTGCCTTTTTGGATCCCCTCCCGCACCCGGCCTGCAGCCTCGCGCAGAAGATAGTTATCCAGGCTCCCCTGAGCGATCTCCAGGCTCTCGGGAAGGCCTACTCCCCCTTCCAGGAGCCTGCCCACAGTGCGGGCAAAACGCACATATTGCAATTTACTCAAAAGCGGGCCCAAAAGGGGCAGTTGCAATGAATGCTGCTCCCAGATCCGCCTACCTTTGGGGTTTAAGCGCAAATAGAGGACCCAGGAAAAAACAGCTAGCAATAGCACCAATAGTGGCCAGCGCCACCTGAGAAAAAAATCCCCTACGCCCAAAACTATTCGCGTGGCCAGGGGAAGTTCACTACCCATCTGCGCAAATAACTGGCCAAAGCGGGGAAGGATAAAGACTAAAAGCAGGAGCAACGCAGCTAGGGTTGTCCCCAGCATCACCAAAGGATAGAGCATGGTAAGCTTCAGCTGTCTTTGCACCTGCCTTTGAGCTTCTAGATCATGCGCCAACTGCTCTAGGTTCTCCTCCAAGCTCCCTCCTGCCTCCCCTGCCCGCACCATGGCTATATAAAAGGGAGGGAAAGATTTTTGAGCCTCCAGTGCCCCTGCCAAAGTATTACCAGAGCGAACAGCGGCCAGAATCCGAGCCACAGCTGGCGCCAAAGTGCTGCTTCCATGCTGGCGGATGGACTCCAAGGCCTCAGGTAGGGGGAGCCCCGCAGACAGCAAGTTTGCTAGCTGCTGTGCGAGAATAAATTGCTCCCGCCCTGGCAGAGCTTTAAGTTTTGTGGGCTGCTCCTGGTGGATGGTAACTGGAATCAGTCCCTTTTTTGTTAACTCTCTTAGGGCCTCTTTGGTGGAGCCTGCCTCACAAAAACCCTCTACGCGTCTGCCACTGCCAGAGGCTGCCTGATATCTGAAAAGTGCCATCTCAAACCTCCGTTGCCCGAAGCAGTTCCTCAACTGAGGTGATGCCTGCCTCCACCTTCCGCCAACCATCGGCTTTCAAGCTTTCAAAACCATGTTTTTTGGCCTGTTCTCGGATCTGGGCTGTGCCTCGCTCTGAGAGGAGAAACCCTGCTAGCTCCTCGTCCATAGTTAAGAGTTCATAGACACCAGTGCGGCCTCTGTAGCCTGTGTTGTGACAGGCATCGCAGCCTACGGCTCGCCATGCTCTGTCCACAGGCAAGTTTTCGGGTAGATACTCCTCCCGACACTGGGGGCAGAGCACCCGCACTAGTCTTTGGGCAAGCACAGCTCTGAGAGTTGAGGTTACAAGATAGCGGGGGATTCCCAGATCCACTAGCCTGTTGATGGCGCTAGGAGCATCATTGGTGTGGAGGGTTGAGAAAACCAAGTGTCCCGTGAGGGCAGCGCGAATTGCCATCTGCGTGGCTGGGGGATCTCGCAGCTCGCCCACCATGATAATGTCAGGATCCTGCCGCAGGATGTGCCTGAGGCCATTTGCGAAATCCAGGCCAATCTTTGGTTTCACCTGGATCTGGTTCACGCCTGAGAGCTGATACTCAACTGGATCTTCGATGGTGATGATCTTCTTTGTGCTGCGGTTGAGCATGGATAAAGCTGCATATAGGGTTGTTGTTTTGCCGCTGCCTGTGGGGCCAGTAACTAAAATCATGCCGTGGGGCATGGATACCTGCTGCTGGAACTGTGCTAAAAGGTGGGGAGACAGTCCTAGCTCTCCCGGCCCCAACAGGACACTTGCTTGATCTAAGATCCGGATCACGATGCTCTCGCCCCAGACTGTGGGAATAGTTGAAATTCTAAGGTCCAACTGACGGCCAGGCAATCGCATCCGCACCTTACCGTCTTGAGGGAGCCTGCGCTCGGCGATGTTCAGCTCTGCCATCACTTTGATCCTGGAGGCCATAGCCCAATAGAGATCTTTGGGCGGTGGGTCAACCTCATAGAGGACACCATCGATCCGATAGCGGATCCGCAGCTGGTCCTCTAGGGGCTCGATGTGTATATCGCTAGCACGCCTACCTACAGCCTCGGCAATCAGAAGGTTCACGATCCTGATCACAGGTGCATCGTCCACCTGGAGCTGCTCCTCGTCCCCCACCAGCTGGGTTTCCTCTCGGATTACCTCGATCTGGCCACCTGTGAGATTTTTTAGCACAGCCTGCACAGAGCCGTCTTCGCTATAGGTGGCGAGGCCCCCCTCTAGGGTTTCTGGAGAAATATCCACCAGCCTTACAGGCTGGCCTAAAAGGCCTGAGAGCTCGTCTGCAAGCGACGGATCCTGGGGCGGAACCGCGCCTAAAATCAAAATATTATCCTCCTGGCCCATTATCACAACTCGATAGAGGTGAGCTAGGCTTGTGGGAAGGAGCTTTTCCATTATTTCCCTCCTCCTTGAGAAAAATGGGCTGGGAGAATCCCAGCCCATTTGCTAATTGGTTTCGGCAGTGGCAAAATAATGATTTAACACTGCCTCGGCTATGGCCTCCCGCAGTGCGGTTGTAAGAGAGAAGGCCACGTCTTGAAATTCGCCCTCTTTTACCCTGCGGCTGGGCATGGTGACGAATAATCCATGTTCTCCCTCCACGACCCGCAGATCGCGAATCACTAGCTCTCCATCTAAAGTGATAGAGGCCAATGCCCTGAGCTTACCCTTGCTCTCGACACGATGTAGACGTACTTCTGTAACTTCCATTTTACTCCCCCTTTTTTTTCCTCAATCAGGGGGGATTTCTCACACCTATTTAATTCGCTACTGTTGCCTGAAATCCTCTAAAGCACTTTCAATTGCAGCTAAATCTTGAGGCTTATCCACATCGAAGCCAATCTCTGCCTCCTCCATGATGATGCCTCGAGCTGAAATTCCAAGTTCCCGAGCACGAGCTTCGATCCTGGAGATGGTAAGTTGTCTGAATAAAAATGAGAAAATAAAGGAGCTGCCCAAGATCTTCACCAGCTGCCATGGTTTTTTTCTAGCTGCGATTACCTGGCCAAAAAGCTGGCTGGTTCCAGCCAAATTCTCTCGCTCCATATAGATAATATTGCCACCTGTGAAGGTGCCATCTTTAAGTTTAATAAAAGTGCGCTTGCCGTGGGGAAACATGGAGATAGTATCTTCTTCGCTCACAATCGGATAGCAGATGCTAGCACCAGTCTCAAGGGAGCGGGCCATGAATTTGTCAACAGTCTGGGGTCTGAGCAGAGGAATATCCGCTGTTACCACTAGCAAATGCTCCTCTTCAGCTGCCTGGCCACCTAGTTGCATGTTCCCCAGAAGGCTATCTGTGGCCTGGATCAACTTGCCCTCATGAGGCCAGTTTGCACCTAAACGTCTACTCAGTTCATCTTTTGGCCCCACCACAATTATCTCCTCTACAGTGGAGCTTGCTGCCAGTGCCTCTACCACCCAGTCCACAAGGGGCCTGCCCTCAAGGGGAATTAGTGCCTCATGTGCTTCCGCTGAAATCTCACTGAGCTTGCCGCTATTTGGTGCGCCAGCCAGTACAATTGCTGATACTTTCACGCTTTCCCCTCGCCCCTCTCCTTATCCTCCAACTTGCGCATGAAGGCGGCCTCTGCCCGCTCAATATGCTGATAGGCTAACTTCTGGGCCAATTTAGCATTACGCTGGCTAATGGCCTCGAGGATCTGTCGATGTTCCTCTAAAGCTGAGGTCATTCTGCCGGGTCTGCCCAACGAGGTGGTGCGGAAAAGCTGGATCTGCTCTCTGAGGTTTGCTATTGTTTGGGCCAGGCGCATATTGCGGCTGGCCTCATAAAGGCGTTCGTGGAAGGTGGTATCTGCCTGGATGCAAGCTTCAAGATCTTCGCAAGCTATAAAATCCCGAATTTCCACCAAAAGCCGCTCTAAAAACTCGATCTCATCTTCTGTGATCCGTTCGGCAGCTAATGATGCTGCTAGGGCATCTAAGGCCGCTCTCATCTCAAAGACCTCTACCATATCTTTCATGGACAGTTCTGCCACATAGGCGCCCTTGCGGGGCACCATTACAACTAGTCCCTCTAGCTCTAGTTTACGGATTGCCTCTCGCACTGGTGTTCTGCTCACTCCAAGATCATCTGCCAGCTGCAGCTCCATTAGCCTCTGCCCGGGGCTTAGTTGTCCCGAGGCAATTGCCTCCCGGAGGGTTTCGAAAACCAAATCCCGCAGTGGCCTGTATGAATCAAGTTGAATTGGTTCTACTAATCGTTCGCGTTTTGGCACCTGTCTTCACTCCCTTCTTCTTAAATTCTCCACTTGCCAAGCTTTTTCCTGCTCCCTAAGCTCTTCTCTGCCCACAGTTCTGACAACATTTATTTCTACTTCCGGTCTCAGCTCTAAAATCCTGCATCTTGCAACCTGTGCATCCTTTTTTGACGCAAAAAGCCCAAAGATAGTCGAACCGCTGCCGCTCATGGCAGCGCCCAGGGCTCCAGCATTCAAAAGAGCTTGTTTATACTGGGCAAGCTGGGGATACTGGGCAAAGACAGGACCCTCCATATTATTGCCTAAAGCCTGACCCAATTTGAGAGCATCTGCCCGGGCTAAAGCCTCTACCACCTTCTCTGTGGAGCCAGAGGAAGGTTGGGGCTTTTTATCGAAGGCCTGGTAGGCCCAAGCTGTGGAGATAGAAAAGGGAGGCTGGATCAGGACAAACCAATATTCTCCGTCGTAGGGCAAGGGTTTGATAGTCTCCCCTCTGCCTGCCACAGAGGCACTGCCACCTGTGAGAAAGAACGGGATATCAGAGCCCAGGCTTTGGGCTAGATCCCATAGGTGTTGATGGCTATAGCCCAGATTCCAAAACTCGTTTAGGGCCATAAGCGTCAAGGCAGCATCAGCGCTGCCACCGCCCAGGCCTGCACCTGAGGGAATCTTTTTTGTGAGTATTATTTGGGCACCCAAAGCTTGTCCACCTGCCAGGAGTTTTGCGGCCTTCATGACCAGGTTATCATCTCCTGCAAGTTCTCTGTGGCCCGGGACAATTAAAGAGAGGGTATCGGACCTTTGGATGGAGAGGGTATCGGCCAGGGAGATGGTTTGCATTACTCCCACCAGATCATGGAAGCCGTCGTCTCGACGTGATAATATTTCCAAAGCCAAATTTAGTTTGGCATAAGCTTTCAATTGCATGATAAACGCCCCCTCGTGATTATAGCACGGGGCGGATATGGCCGTCAAAGGGTGGGAGGAGCTTTTGTAATCTGCACTTAAAATCTAATAAAGCTAAAAAAACTTTGTCTCGCGTCTGGTTTATTCGTAGATCTCCATGCTTAATAAACCGGATTTCATTGCAACTTTTCTTAGAACTGTATTATACATAAATGGGGCCTTCAAATTTTTCAATATGATATTCATTTTTAAGGCTCTGGTGTTTTTACTATATTCCTCTACTAGTATATTCGGTTCTTGCTCAAGGCTTTTTGCTAAAGCCACGGCACTTCGAAAAGCGTAGCTTAGCCCTTCTGCTGAGGTAGGGCTAATCCAACCTGCTGCCTCACCGATAAAAGCGACGTTACCTATTCCAAGGTATATCTGATCGAGTCTCTGTGGGCGCAAGATAAAGGCTCCGCTTCTCTTGATACTTGTTTGCAGGTCGAAGCCTCTTTCTCTCAACCTCGCTTTCAGCAAATTAAATTTGGAAGCTACATTCTCCCCAGGCAGCATCGTTGCGCCAACTATCAGATTATCAGCTTTGGGAATTGTCCAGGAATAGAAATCGGAAATATCCCGATCAAAAATCGCAGAATAATATGGCTGGTTGTTCCTTACCTCGAACCATTCTTGAACTGATATATATGTCTTTTGAAACAGATCAGGCGCAACCTGCCTTCGTAATGTTGAAAACGCACCATCGGCCCCAATTAGATATCTTACTTTTTCGATATACCCTTTTCCCTCATGGCTAAAATGGAGCTTAATAAACTCTTTTTGAATCTCACATTTTTTATATAATGCACCACAGCGTATATCAACTGAGGGGGGAATTGTGGATACAAGCCAGCTATCAAATTTTTCTCGTTCCATATTGATGTAATGCCTTTGATAATACCGTTCAAGATTATTTTGGATATCTATAGTTCTTACTGTGAAAAGCTGTGGGCCAGTTAATACTTCTCGCGGAACCCCCAATCCTAGCTTAGCCAACATTTGCTGTGCATCTGGGGCAATTAGGCCTCCACAACATTTTTCAAATAAACCCTTTTTTAGGGGATCTATTAGCTCCCTTCTGTCGATGAGCAATACTTTCTGTTTTTTAGCGAGAAGACGTGCAAGGGTAGCTCCAGCAGGCCCGGCCCCAACAATTGCAATGTCATACATATGCTCAATCTCCTATCAAAGATAAGAATTCTAAATTACGCTCTCTGGGCTATTCGCTTCTAGAATGAGGGGATCGATTGCTATCTTCAAAAACTACTCAGTCCCCTCATCAAGCGCCACTTGCACTGCTTTGAGAATCACATTACTGCTCAAAGTAGCCCCGGAGATTGCATCTAGCTGCAAGGTTTGTTTGCCTAATACCTCAGCTACGA